>ENA-OXZS01000047-OXZS01000047.1-human-gut-metagenome-genome-assembly--contig:-NODE-47-length-31067-cov-64.804205_pt1 | contig 31067 bp, 19 predicted proteins | sample MGYA00243418_ERZ652800 | MGnify/ENA primary metagenome ERZ652800 (study PRJEB26926, sample SAMN06164501) | human gut metagenome | biome: ENVO:00009003; feature: ENVO:2100002; material: ENVO:00002003...
CTTGAGCATCTGAGCCAAGTTGCGGTTCAATTCTTGTCTATTTTCTGCCATAATTCTTATATTTTTATTCAATTATGGTTGCAAAGAAAACATTTTTCACTGAAAACAGAAAAAAAATGTTCCATTTTCTGCAAACATTGAGTCATTTTGTATAAAGAGAGATTCGCAAATATATAAGAGATATTCCTGAATATATAAAGCAGTACACAGATTGTACTGCTAAGAGAAACCGAGAGGAGTTCACCTTCTGAACTTCTACATTTTTTGTATCTTGGCGAAAAATTTCGTAACGAAAAATTTCGATTATGGAATATAGAAGGCCCATTCTTCAGGAAATGGATACTCAAGAACATGATTGAGTAAGATTATATACAGAGAAATCGCCAGCAAAGCTGTAAAAAAGCTTCGCTGGCGATTCTGCAAGAGAGAGGTTTATCTATGTGTTAAAAATACTAACTCATAGTTTTATGGTTCCTAAGTCTATGAGTTCCGAGGTGGAAAACATAGAGATAAAAAGAAAAAATAACACGGACAAATTGAATTTGTCCGGACAAATTGTCCGGTAGCTTATAAGTTACTAATATTTAACCCTTTACAAGCGACCGGACAAAAGAGCCGGACAAATTCAATTTGTCCGTGTTTCTATTTTAACTTAATTATTTTAATCTTTTGGTCAAAAGCCACCTGTTTTCAACCTTTCTGTCTGAAAGCAGAAGGCGTTACCCCTCTCATCTTCTTGAAGAACTTGGTGAGATGAGCCTGGGAGGAGAAACCGAAGGTATTGGCTATCTCCTGAACCGTATGCGTGGTGGTAGAAAGCTCACGCTCTATCTCCTTCACGATGTATTCATCGATGATTGCCTTCGGCGTCTTGCCGGAGATGCGGCGGGTAACCTGAGCCAGATAACGGCCACTCACATTCAACTGGTCGGCATAGAAATGAACATCGCTGTAAGTGCGGCAGAAGTTATTCACCTGCGAGATAAACTGATTGTAAAGCTCGGAACTCCTGCCTTGCAGATTGCTCTGGCGCACGAGTTCTACATTGATGAAATCCTGTGCCATCGCCAACGCCTCCTCCATCTTCTTGCCCTGATTCAGATAAACGGCAAGGGCTGAAGAGAAACGGTTGATGAGACCATGCGAATTGGCATTATCGAGGCGATAGATCCGGAGTCCCTGCTTCTCGGCAAGGCTCAGCAGTTTGGAATTCTGAAGAATGATGTCGCTCTCCTTCTTGCGTGACACGACGACTGAACAGAGCGGCAGCAGACGGTATTTAATCTGGCTCACCACATCTTCCGTCATCAGCGCATCGCCCTGGCTCGACCAGATGGCAGGGGCATAGATGATATGGGCAGGACGGTATTTGGTCAACGCATCGATGACCACATTCAGCGTCTCCACCCTGCGTATCATACCAATCTTCACTATATCAGGCTGCATATCGTTCATGATAGCCTCTATCTGCCCCGAAACAATCTCGGCAGGAATATCGAAGAACTCCTGAATACCGAGCGTATTCTGCACAGTGATGCTGGTTATCGCCGAAACAGCATAACCGCCCAACTCGGAAATCGTCCTGATGTCCGCCTGCACACCAGAGCCTCCGGTGCTGTCTGAACCTGTAATCGTTAATATCATATCCTTAAACTTTGAACCCGATGATAAGTTTGAGGGCAAAGATACAAAAAAAGAGCGAATAATCCGCAGAATTTGCAGATAATTCGCTCTTTTTTTATTCTTCAGTGAGATCTTTACATTCCTTGAGTATCTCGGCAGGAACCTCATCGCAACGCTTGTAGCGGCTGATGTCGGTTACATCGTCCTTGGCGGTCCATATCATGGAACCGGAAGCCAGGAGACGGGTTACGAGATAACTCTGGTTCCAGTCGCCCTTACCATTATCATAGCTTCCGCTGATGATGTAGCCCTGGTATGGATCGTTCTTGATAGCGAACGAACCGGTGATATGGCGACCATACATACTGTCAAACTTCTGATACATCTCGAAAGTCTGGTCCTTGCGATTGAAAACGATGTAGCAGTATGTGCCCTCAGCAAGAGGTTCACCGTTCCACTCAGCCAACTTCCATGTGCCATGAAGATTGGCAGGCGTAACTTCCAGAGAAGGCTCCTCCGGTTCTTCATCATCGCTGCTGCAGGCAGCAAAGCCGCAGGCAAACAAAGCAATCACCAGGAGGGTGAAGAGTTTTTTCAAATATTTCATTGTCTTGGTATTTTTTTCTTTTTTACTTTTTTCCTTTTTTACCTTTTTACCTTTACAACGACCTGTATCGTTCTGTCAGACGGGCGGGCGTCCAAGCCCTCCAGAATAACAGGGAAGGTGAAGGATTCGGGCATCGTAGCCGGAATCTTATCGGCTATGATGGTGATGACGAGGTCAGCCTCATCACCCGGTTCTATCACCTCAGGCTCTGTCGTAAGACGGGCATAAGGAGGAAGAAGGAGGCTGGATATACGGAGCGGCTTGTCACCGCTGTTTCCGCAGAGGATACGTGCCTCAGGCTCTGTGCCCGGCTTTACCTCTGTGATACTTGCCTTCGCCTGTTTCAGTCTGAGTACGCCCATCTTGTGCGGATAGCGTGCCCACTGGTCAGCACCCGGCAGTACCTTTCCCGTTAAGGCAAGCTTAACGGCAGGCTGTCCCTCTACCTCTTTCAGATAGAGATAAGCACCCGTATTGATGGTGCCCGGATAGCGGTTAGGCGTGAAGGTGATCTGCACCTGACAGGTATCGCCAGGCTTCATCACATCGCCCTTGACATAAGAACTGGTACATCCACAGGTGGTTCTCACCTGTGTGATGTGCAGTATCTTCTTGCTCACATTCTTACCTACGAAGGTGAAGGTGCGAGGCGCATCGTCCTCGGTCATCGTACCTGCATCGATAAGCGGATGCTCAAACTTCAGCAGTTCCTCCTGCGCATTCACCGTAACAGGCAAAGCCAGGAAGAAAAGCGATAGGAAAGCAAATATCTTCATATTACATCCAACCATTGTTACCGGCACTCTTTCTAACGGTCACAACTACGGTCTGGCTGGTACCATCGGCAGCTGTTACGGTGAGCGATGTACTTCCGGCAGCGAGTCCCTTCACGATGAGCGTCTTGCCATCTACCGAAGCAGAAGCTACGCCGTTCTTCGCTACAGAGCAAGAAAATCCCCCTGTCTGACCTGCGAAATATGCAGCGAGGTTGAGAGAAACTGTCTTCTCGATGCCTACATAGACGTTAGGCAACTTCATATCAGAACTGAATACCTTGTTCGTGATGTTATTCAAGAGCTGAGCTGCATCAATCAGACCAGCACCCATCTTGCCGATGTACTTAGAGAGCTGTACAATCTCTGGCGAAGCACCTACGGTAGTATGGTTCATATAGTAGGTCTTAGTTGCACCATTCTGATAATGACTATCCAAATCCTTCACTGATTTCTTCATCAGAGCTACGAAGTCGGCAGCACGATAATGACGGTTCGTCTTGGCAGCATAAGCGAGACCCAAGGCAGCCACACCCGAAACATGAGGACAAGCCATAGAGGTTCCCTCCATGTAGCCGTAAGCAGGCTGACCGTTCTTGATCATCGTAGAGAGCACAGCACCTTTCTGCTCGGTGGTCTCTGCCCAGTATTCATCTTCCTGCTCGCCAATCTTGCTGTAATATTCCAAGTCGCCACCAGGAGCGCTCAGGGTTACGAGCGAACCGAAATCGGTGTAGCAGGCTGGAGTAAAGTCGGCAGCTAATGAAGATACGCAGACGCACTTAGAGTAAGCACCAGGGAAAGCAGGATTGCCAGCATACTCGTTACCGGCTGCGAAGACTGGAATACCACCGTCGATGACACCATTAGGCGAACCGGCATTGTTGATGAAGTAATCCAGAGCTTCCTTCTCCAGCGGATAGGTCTCAGCCCATTCCTTCTCGGTAGCAGGGCCCGGAGTATAACCGTTGATGATACTAGACTCTGAAGAGTTGTAACCCCAACTGCACTGCAGGATGACTGCACCATTATCGGCAGCATACTTGATGGCTCTCGCCTCGCCTGCCAAGGTTACACTGTTCTGACCGGAGAATACCTGACAAGACATAATCTTGACACCAGAGTTAGGAGTTCCGTCACCACCGGCAACACCAGATACACCGATACCATTATTATTTACGGCTGCAATGGTACCAGCTACGTGAGTACCATGACCGGTGTCATTGGCATCAGTCCAGGTAATATCGCCGCTCTCAGTAACGAAGTTGTAGCCATGAAGGTCGCCCTCATAACCGTTTCCGTCGCCGTCAGTCTGGGCACCCTGAACACTTTCGCCCGGGTTGCACCACATGTTGGCTGCCAGATCAGGGTGCGTATACATCACGCCCTCATCAAGAATAGCCACGATGATAGAAGGATCGCCTGTACAGGTCTTCCATGCCTCAAGTGCATTCACATCACATCCTGCCTTAGCGCCTACCTTGTTGTTGTTGAGGTTCTCAAAATCATAGTTGCCCTCGCCCAGGTTACGGTAATGCCACTGGCTGGTAAAGCCCGGATCGTTTGGCTCGCTATTGGCTGCTGAGCGGGTAGACTTCTGCTGAAGTGCCTTATCGCTGAGATAGATGCGCTTGCTGTCGGTATTGTAAGCACGCTTGATGCGGCCGTTGGTCTGAACCTTTGAGATTTCGCCCAACTGCTTCAGGCGCTCGGCAGCCGTCTTCAGGTCGGTTCTCTTATTAAACTTCACCGTATACCAGAGGTGGAGTCCCGCCTCGCGGGTTCTTGCCTCAGTATTTGCATCTACCGGGAACACACGCTCGAAGCTGTAGCTTCCCAAGATGTCGAGCACCTCATCGGTAGAAGGAATACCCGAACGGGTAGCCTTTCCGGCGCGGGGCTTGCTCAGTTGTGCCTGGTCGAGGATATCGCTCATCTCCGGACTAAACTTAATCAGCAGTTCACCCGCCTCAGCATCTGCAGGAATGGTGATTTCTGAATTGCCGTCAGAAGAGCCGATGGTTGACAGGCTGTCAGAACAGCCCGTCAATGCCAATGCGACCATTGCTATATAGAAAAACTTTTTCTTCATTGTTTGCTTCTATATTGTTTTTATGTTTATCTTACTTTTTCTTAGTTCTCCTGTACTTAGCCATCAGCGCAGCTTCATTAATATCGCCTGCTGCCACGTATGTGCGGTAGTAGAGCGGATAAGCTACACCCGAAACCTTCCAGTTGCTACCTGGGTCGCTGGTTCCGTAATAGTAGTCGTAGCTGTAGCTGTCGTCTGTCATATTAGAGAAACCAACGGCAGCGCCATCGCTATTCTTACCCTTAGGCTGCTGGTTGAACACCATCGTTGGTGCATTCCATTCTACCAGGTGTGGATGGAAAAGAATCCAGTTTGGCACCTTTCCTGTAAAGAAGTTCAGGTTGAGTGACAACTGACGGCAGTTTGGCAATACACGTGGCACCTGGTCAGGATAAACATCCTTACTAACTACAGAACCATCCTTGTGTTTGCAGGTTACAGGATTAACCTTGCCTGAGAGCAACCACTTGCAGGTATCGCCTACCAGCTTGTCGAGATAATCTTTCTTGTTGGTAGAGAAGTCAGACTCGCTGTATCGGGTAGCCTTGCCAGCAGCCTCCAAAGCTGCATCCATCTCTTCATCTGTTGGAAGTTCACCCTCCAGGAAGCAGTAAGACAACTCCAGTGTATTCAACTTATCCCATGTCAGGAGCTTGAGAAGCGCCTGGCGGTCTGCGGTTCCGGCATTTACCTTACCATACAGTCCGATAGGATAGTTATTATAAACATAGACGCCTGATGCATTCTTTTCGCCCAGCGAAGCGATGTCGAAGAGAACATCCGTACGGCGCTGTGCGTAGAGAATGAGATTACGCAACTTAGGGAAGTTCTTCTCGTTGACGATATCGGTGATATCTGACAACTTGTTGAAGTTGTTACTTACCAGGTTGAGCGATTCAAGACTCTTGCCCAGATTAATAAAGTTAGCAGGCAACTGAGTCAGACCGTAAGCCTGAACGGTAAGATTCTTCAGATACTTCAGCGAGCAGATTTCATCACCGAGGTTCACCTCACGAATCTGGTTGTTCTCGTTGGAAGTAACAGAGAATGACTCCAGGAACTTGAGGTTGCCCACTTCCTTAGGAAGAGTTTCGCCACTCTTGAGGTTGAACATGCTGAACTTGACAGAACGTACACGTCCTAAAGCCTCAGGATGTTTTTTCACTAAATCATCAGTAGCTTCCCAGAGCGTTACGCCGCTCCAGTTGCGCATGTTATCGCTGGAATCGAAGGTAGCAATGCTACCCAGTTTCTGGTTGATCATGATGACAGAGAGAGAGTCACCGGCACGGTTGTCCTCAATCTTTGGTGCTGCCTTCTGACGAACGGTCAGGATAACATCATCTGTAGGATTGCCATCTGCATCTACCAGCTGGTCTTCAGCCTTGATTGGCACGAGATGAACCTTAGCCACACGAACGGCAGGAACCACGTTCATCGCCCAGCGGAACTTGAAGTTCACGGTGCGAGGACGGTACTTTCTGTCCAGCACGATACCCAGGTTAGTACCTGTCAGCTTATCTTCATCCTTACTGTTCAGGAGCCAGCCCTCACGCTCGCTCTCGTTCTCTGCCTTCTCGGCATCGGTCAGATCACCCTCAAAAGAATACTCTATCTTACCAATCTTGCATTCCACGTTGGCAGAAATCAGACTCTCGAAAGCACGGTTATCGTAAGAATCGGAGTTTTCGATTTCTACAACAGAATCCTTCAGGAAGATCTGCTTGCCATAACCGAACTGGGTGATGGTAAGCTTGCAACTCTGTCCGTTGGCACCCTGGAAACTGAGTTCTGTGCTGCGGAGCGTGTTGGAAAGAGTAGAATCCACCTTGATGGTACCCTCAACAGAACCCACGCCGTTGGCAGGCGAAAGCGTCAGCCAAGGCTCAGAGGTATTAGCTACCCAGTCCTGTGAGGCAGCGATGGCTATCTGCTCTGTTCCACCCTGAGGGCCTATGGCTATCTCCTTTTTATCGAGCGCCAGTCCTCCTGGGATATCGACATCATCCTTATCGCTGCAGGCTGTGAAAAGCCCGGCAGCGAGAACGATACCTAATGTCAGTTTATTCATATATTTCATATTACTACTTTCTTATAGGGTTTAATTTTCGAGATCCAAAGCATCGCAACCGCGGATGTCCTGATTCTTGTTGTAGAACAGCATATACATACCTGCCTTGATGTATGCGCAGACGCTCGTTACATCGATAGAGATGTTAGGGTTGTCTGCGATATTCAGGATATAAAGGTGAGAGGTCAGTGTCTCTTCTACCTTACGGATATCGTTGGAACCAATCTGGAACTGGATCAGGCTCGGACAGGTTGTGATTCCTGTAGGCCATGTACGCAGGCAACGCTGGTCGGTCTTCTCATCACGCTGGTGGTTGATAGCAAAGGCACGGAGCACGGCACTGTTCAATGGCTGGGTTGGCACCTCGGTGAAGCAGTTGTAGCTCAAGTCCATATTGGTAATGTATGGCAATGTGGTTGAGAGGAAGTCATCAGAGAGGGATGTCAACTTGTTGAATCGGAAGTCGATAACCTGCAGCAGATAAGCCTTCTTGCCCTTGATGGAACCCTTAGGGATGGTGCGCATCTGGTTGCCGCTCAAATCGATGGTTGTGATTGGCGAACCGGCAGTAAACAGCTCTGAAGGGAACTTCTCTATCTTATTGTTTGACAGACTGACTGAAGCTGCATTAATACCCCTGTAGGTACCATCACTATTATCTACACCTGTAATCTCGTTGTAAGAGAAGTCTACAGAACCCATCTCGCGAACAGAACTTGCATCGAAGATATTCGGAATCTTCTTCAACTTGTTATGAGCGAAAGTCAGACTTTCCACATCATCTGTAAAGGCACAGAGATTAGCAGGAATCTCTTCAATCTGGTTGTTGTTCAGATAGAGAGAAGAGAGAGCTACCTCAGAACCAAACGGATGTACCTTCTTGATATTATTGTAAGCCAGGTCGAGCAAACCGAGATTTACCATCTTTCTCAATGCAGAAGACTCAGGGAACTCCTCCAGGTTATTGTAACTCATATAGAGAATCTGGAGTGTCTTACCTGTCTTCTCCTCAGCTAAGCGAGTCCAATCTTTTCTCAACCGATTAGCAGAGATTCCCTTGCATCGCGCCAGGTTCATCGCCTGCAATTTAGGGAGCTTATAGTAGAAGTCTGGAATGCGAATGATCTTCGGACAGTTGTAAAGTTCGATATCGGTCAGGTTTTCCATCTTGTCCCAATCCTCTTCCTTAAACTCCTGTGCAAACTTACCATAAACAGGATCGTCAGGCTTGTAGAAATTCGCACAAACCGAGTCGGATGTGATAGAAGAGTTACCGATATAGAACTGCTGCAACTTAGTCAGGCGATAGATGGCCTTAGATACACCTGTAATCTTGTTGGTCAATGTACCGATCTGCGCATCCTTCAGGTTGATGCGGCTGTCCTTCTTAATTCTGTTCTTCGGTGCCACCTTAGGATCAGAGTTGTAGCTTTCTACAATCATATCCGACATGTTGGCACGTGGGTCATACTTCAGAAACTTGTTCTCATAGTCGTGACGCATGCTGCTCTTCTTTGCTGCAGTCAGACTGTTGGCATCATAATTATTGAAGATGTTGGCACCAATCTTCTCATCGTGAGAACCGAGGTTGAGCACCTGGAGTTCTGTCAGCTGTCCGATGGCATCAGGTACGATTCCCTTTGCACCGAAACCGGCGATAACGAGACCGATGACACGGCCGTTGCTGTTGAGCGTTACGCCCGGCTGTTCGCCCCACATATCGAGTTCCTTGTTGAAGTTCCAGTTAGCTCCCTTGAAGGTAGCATCGCCATAGAAGCTCCACTCCTTACCATGGAGAGATTCCCAGATAGCCTTCAAAGCCTCATAGTCCTTGATATACTCCTTTGTCTTGGAAAGGAGGATAGGCACCTGAGCCGTATCATTCAGTTGATTATCCTCTACGATAAACGCCTCACCCTTTACAGGCTGGGTTTCGTACTTGGTCTTCACCGCACCTGTCTTCCCGTAGGTGGTATAAGAGGTAACCTGATAAGTACCGGCAGGCAACCATACGGTAGAATCGCAGTAAGCTGTACCTGTATCCATATACTTATCGTTCTCATTGTCAGGATTCTGATGCTCTTCGCTAGACTCCTTATATTTCACCTTCAGTTCAGGAAAGGTATAGGTCTCACGGGTAAAGAGGTTGGTTACGCTGACGTCAACGAGACGGATGTTAGAGAAGAGATACTCAGTACCACCGGCACGGGTCTTCTCCCACTCCTTCACGAGATTGAACTTCACCTTACCACGCTCCACAGTCTCCACCATAAGGTTCTGTACTTCCAGACCGCCACCTACTACAGTGAATGTTTCGCCGGCAGAAGAAGCCAGCAACTCCTCGTCTACCGCATCATAGAGATAGAAACCGATAACGGTGTAAGTACCCGAAGCGAGTTGCAGTTTTTCACTTCTCAGACCATACTCTGCATTCTCTGAATTATAAGAATTGAGCACCAGTGTCTGAGAGACAGTTGTACCGTTGTGCTCCAAGACCACCTTGATTTTCTTGGCATCATCCAGTTTCTCAAGTTTGTCAAGGGCAGCAGCACGGGTAGCTCTAGAAGAAACCTTCTTGCTGAGTTTGAACTGCACATATCCGTATGTGCCGTCCCAGCCTCCGGTTTCATCATCCGAGCAACTTGTTGCTGCAAAGGTCAGGAGAGAGACCAAGAGCAACAAGAGTGCCTTTGAAAATATTTTCATTCTGTTCATTACTTTCTAATTTTTCTGATAGAAGTATGTTTCTTACTCATTCCCTCACCAGGAGATTCAACAACAAGAACCTTTACAGGAGTTCCGTTGTCCTTGAATACCATAAACATTGGAGTAGCAGCAGGAACATCTACGAAGAATATACTGTTATTATTCATATCCATACTAAGCTCTGCATAAACATCATTTCCGTTGTTATCCTTAACTGTAAGATAGCCTGTCTCCATCATAGTGTTAGGGTCCCAATCCTTGATATTAGGATTAACTGTAAGAGAGCTTCCTACTCCTGACTGAGCGACATATATTTCGTCACCATTGTAGCCAAATTTTTCTGATATGATAGAACCATACGTTGATTTATCCTTCTTGCACTCTACTGGCAAGTAGTTCATCTCCAAGATTGTAGGCGCTGCAGACTGATCATCAGCAGAAGAGTTGGCCTCCTTCTGTACAACATCCATCAGGAAGTAGCGGTCGTAATCGCTCTTCACAGTCATGAAGTCTTCCTCCAGCATTCCTTCGGGTCCATTCTCCAGACTCTCGAATACGCTCTGTGGCAATGCATAGACCAGGAACTCACGGCTTCCGCTGCCTAATGGAGCGACTGTGAGCTTCACATCACCCTTCTCACCCTGCAGTTTCACAGCACCAGATGTATCCTCGAACAGACCAGCTTCCTTTTTCTCGAAAACTACCAGCTGGTAAGCATCACCCAAGGTCTTGAGGGTGAAAGGAACAAAGTTGTAGAAGGTGAAATCGTTGGTATCACCACCATTCAGGCTAGAACCATTCTGAGTGAACACCTTACCATCGAGAGATACATTCCATACTGCCCACTGTGAAGAGGTTGGATAAGTAACATCCATGGTGCTGGTGGTCATACCATTATAGATAACAGGTATGGTTACAGCAGCCTTGCCATCCTCAGAAGTGAAGGTTATGGTGTAGTTGCGGTCCTTAGCGATGGCATACTTAGCACTTACGCCCTGATTCTCCTTGAAGGAAACTCCGCCTACAGCATCCTTGTTAGGTGTACCTACCAGGAAGCCGCCTTCCAAGTCTACCCAAGCTGGAGTATTGGTAACAGCAAAACGGAAGTTTGACTTTACGGTAAACTTGGTGTATACATTGTAACCTACAGTGATACCTGTCTCGGTGATATTATTGCCAGCCGCATCGAATACCTGCAACTTATGGTCGGCAGCCGAACGCTTAACCTCAGCGATGGCAACCTTCTGACCACCCATATTCAGGAAGAGCTGAGCCACGCTCATATCCTTGCTGGCATCATCATCAGTAATCTTAACCTTGATGGTCTGCTTGCCTGCAGTACCATTGAGTACGAAGGCGTCTGTTTTCTCGCCCTGCACCAGTTTACACCAGATTTTGTCTGAAGAAAGGCTCCAGCTCTCGTTGGCATCGAAGGTGAAGTCCAACTCAGCACCAGCTGCACCGCCGATAGTCTGTACCTGTGGGAACACAGGAGTTACGGCATCGTCATCGCTGGAACAAGCTGTGAACAGAGTCACTGATACCAGCGCCATCAATACGAGCCAATATTTTGAAATCAATGTTTTCATTTTCTTTTTATTCTACGATTAATATCCTTGTTCTTTCAATTTCTCTGCCTCTGCATCGCTGATCCATTCATACATGGTGATGAAGGTTCCTACGTTGCCGAATAATGAACCATCTTTGTTGTTTACACTCATAACAACATACTGCAATACATAGTTCTGGCAGGTGTTATAATAAGAGGTATAGAGAGAAGGCTGGCTGATGCGCAACTTGCCGTCTCCATAGATGGTACCGAACGCCTCGCCGGTTTCACCAGCTATCTGGTCGTCCATCTCTACCTTTGGCTCAAGAATGTTCTTGGTATTGAACTTCAACTTCAGGTTGTAGCCCTTATAGTAAACATCCTTCAAGAGAACGGTATTCTCCTCGCCTTCCACTACCTCAGTCTTGATCAGACGGTTGGTTACGTTGTTCAGATACTGACTGTAGAAGGTAGATGTAACCATGCACCAGCCAGAGAAGTTGTGGATATCGAAAGGACAAGACTTCTGCATTACCACGTGGGTATAGTCCTTATAGAGATCTGTCCAGTTATACTTCTCCGGAATCACCAGTTTCAGGGTGAAGCCGAGCGAATCGGTCTTGCCGATGTTATCATAGATACCCTGAACCTTCACATTTCCTACCATCTCGCCCGCCTTAATTGTAACGGTGTTGTTGAGGATGCGGTAATGCTTACCCTCGATGGCATTGCTCTGCTTGTCTACTACCTCTACGCCGAAGGTGCGGTCGTAGTCAGCTTTTTCGGTTGCAGATACAGGCACATTGAAAACCTCATTGCTTTCCTGTACAGCATACTGATAGAGCGTATCAGAGAACATGATATGACTTGAACCAGCATAAGTGGTATAATCCTGTGAACAACTCACAAGAGCGATGAGTGCAGCTACGGCTGCCAAACATCCCATCATTATTTTCTTCATGATCTTCTCTTTATTTTATTTGTTACTTTCATTAGGCTGAATCTCAGAACCTGGTGCCTCAAGCTCATGCTGAGGAATTGGCCAGACAAAGAGAGGGTCATCCTTTTCAACCTTCAGACTGCTCTGCACGAAGTTGGCAGCAGGCTGGTCGGCAGCCTTACGCTCAAATCCCTTGTGCCAGCGCTTGAGGTCGTTCAGACGGAAGCCTTCCATATAGAGTTCCTTCACGCGCTCTGCCTCGATTATCTTCATGGCGTTGTTCTCGCTCATCGAGGTGTTACCACCATATGAAGAGTAGCGGGCTGTACGCAAGGTAGAGATGTCCTTACCTGCCTTACCATAGTCCTCCTTCATGGCGTAAGCCTCAGCACGAATCAGATACTGCTCTGAGAGACGGAATACCATTGGCTGGTGAACATGCAGGATATTGTTGTTCAGGAATTCTGCATCGCCGAAATACTTGCTCAGCAAAGGCCACTGCAAACCATGCTCATAACCTGTTACACGGGTTGTGAAGATGGCTGCAGCACGGAGATCCTTGCTGTCGAATGAGTTGATGACCCATGTCTCAGGCACATAGTCTGGACGATAAGTTACGAAGTTGTAGTTATCGAAGATGGTACCCAGAGCACCGCCATAGCTGTTCACGGTAAAACCTACCTTCCAGATAGCCTCACGCGAATCACCATAGGTCCAGATATACTTATAATCGTTCACCTGGTTTGAATAGGTGTTGGAAGAAGCCTTCTCTAATGTATAATACTTACTGCCGATTACCTTAGATGCATACTTGATGGCATCATCATACTTGTGCATATATAAGGATACGCGCGCACGCAAGGCATGACAGGTATACTCGTTGAAGTAAATCTCGTTGTAGAGACTTCCTGTGAAGTCTTCGTCTACTTTCAGATATTCAGCAGCCTTGTCAAGATCTCTCAATACGAAATCGTATGATTCCTTCAGAGTGGCTCTCTTCTGTGGCTCATTGCCGTAATAGTGCTCTGTGAGTACAACGCCGAGTTCCTTCGCAGCCTGCTCATCGCTATCGTAAGCCTTGCAGAAACACTTGATCAGTTCTGAGTAAGCCAGGGCACGGGCGAAGTAAGCCTCGCCCTCATACTGCTCCAACTTATCAAGCTGCTTATCATCATTGGTTGCAGCCTTTACCTTTTCAACATTATCGAGCAGGAAATTGCATCGGTTGATCACATCATAAAGGTCGGCATATACCGCCTTGATGTCGGTGTTGGTAGCCTTGATATCTTTCCAACGGTAGATATCGCCATAGGCATTAGAGTAGCCCTTCACGCAGTACACGAAGTCTGCCTGCAGATCTGGCAGGATTGTCAGATTGCCCGAATAGAGGGCGCTGCTCTTGAAACTGTCGTAGATACCGTACACCAGCTTGTCCATGTCGTCCACCGTGTTGATAGCCTGGTCCATGAGGATAGAATCCTCAGGATACTTATCAAGACAGGAAGACATAGAGAGGGCTAGGATTCCCGACAGGATGTATGTCTTTATATTTTTGATATTCATTTTTTTTCCTTTCTTGGTTAGAATTGCAATTCAACACCCAGAGTAAACTGGCGTGATGCCGGATACTGTGCCTGGTAAATATTGGATGAAACCTCAGGATCCAGACCGTTGAAACCGGTTACGGTGAAGAGGTTCTGTGCCTGACCATAGATTCTGACCATAGAGAAGAAGTTGGTCTTGCGCAACAGACTCTGTGGCAATGAATAGGACAGACTGAGATTCTTCAGACGGAGGAACGATGCATTCTCCAAGAAGCGATCGTCGAGCTGGATTACCTCGCCCCAACGTGGGATATCGGTAATGTCGCCTGGCTGCTTCCAGCGGTCGTACAACAGACGGTTTGACTGGTTGTAAGCAGTACCGAAGGTTATACCGCTCTCCTCGAAGTAACGGTCGTTGTTAATCACGTAGCGTGTACCAATCCAGCTGAACTGGGCAGAAAGCTGCAAGCCCTTCCAACGGAAGCTTGTACCGAAACCGCCCATCCAAGGTGCATCATAGGTCTTGCCTGTCATCACCTTGTCGCTCTCACGGAACTCGTTGGTCACGTTGCCGTTCTTGTCATACCAGAGCTGCTCACCATTCGCAGGGTTCACACCGGCATAACGGTTCAGGAAGAACTCGCTTACTGAGTGACCTACCACATACTTCAAACCGGTGGTTGAGTTTACATACTCGGTTACACCGTTATAGAGTTCCTTCAATCGGTTCTGGTTGTAAGATACGTTGGCACTTACATTCCAGGTGAAGTCGCGTGTGCGGATTACATCACCGTCAGCACTCAGCTCGATACCCTTGTTAGCCATCACACCTACGTTCTTCCAGCGATAGCCCTCGCCGGTTACGGTATAAGACTCAGGAACGCGCATCAGCATATTAGAGGTACGCTTGTAGTAAGCCTCGAAGCTGAAGTTGATTCTGTCGAGGAAGCCCAAACGGAGGGCGAAGTTGTTTGCCCATGTTGACTCCCAACCCAATTCCTCGTTACCACTCTGTGATGGATAGAAACCGGCAGTATTATCGTAGTTGGCACCACCCGATACCAGAGCCAGGTGATAATAGTTAGGAATCTCAGAGTTACCCGATGTACCGGTACTTACGGCAATCTGGGCTGTGCTGAGCCACTTCATATCCTTCAGCCAGTCGGTCGACTTCACGTTGTACATGAAACCGAGCGACCAGAATGTACCCCAGCGATGATCCTTACCGAAACGTGAAGAAGCATCAGTACGCAGAGAGAAATCGGCATAGTAGAGCTCCTTATAGTTATACTCGCCACGCATGAAGAATGACAGGTAAGAATAATCAGAAGATGAATCTGCCCAGCGGCTGGCACGTGTACCTGATGATACGTTGGTAAGGAGATCGCTGGTCTGACCCTTGGAATATACCTGGAAACCATCTGAGTGGAAATTGACAGCCTCCTGACCCAGCATCACGTTGAACGAATGGATATCGTTCAGAGTGAAACGGTAGTTAGCCGTAGTAGTCTCTGTCAGGTTGATGGCATCGCTGCTCTGGCGTGCCGCAGTACCCTGTCCGTGATTTGAAGAGAGACTTGGGAACGACTGGAGGAATGCTGTAGAATGGGTGAAATCGACACCAAACTGAGTACGGATAGTCAGATTCTCTATCGGATAGATTTCAGCATACATGGTAGAGAGCACCTTATATTTCTTGTTCTTGATAGGATTCAAGCCCATGTAAACGATAGGGTTCTCGCTGGTTCCAGCCCAGTTGCCTGCTGAAAGTGAAGCCAGACTGCCATCCTTTGCGTATGGATTCCAGTAAGGCAGCATGAATCGGCATGCTGAGATAGGAGTAACGGTAGTATAGCTACCGTCGTCAGCCTGCTGAGCCTCCTCATAGGCAGCCATGGTGTTGGTACCTACCTTCAACCACTTGCTAGCCTTTACATCTGCATTGGTGCGGATGTTGTAACGGCGGAAGGTTGAATTCTGTGCGATACCGTCCTGATCGTAGAAACCACCAGAAACATAGTAGTTCAAGCGGTCGGTAGCACGGTTGATAGAGAGTTCGTAGCTCTGCAGCGGAGCGCGGTCGTTAAACACCTCGTCCAGCCAGTTTACGTTTACTCTTGAAAGGAGATTGTAATCCTTACCTGTATCCAGACCTACTTCTTTCTCAAACTGGATACGCTCGTCGGTATTCATCATTTTCCAGTTGGTCTGTGCCAACTCAGAGAAACCATACTGTGCACGGAGCGTAATCTTCGCCTTGTCCATTGACAAGCCTCGCTTGGAAGTGATGACAACCACACCATTGGCAGCACGTGCACCATAGATAGAGGTAGAAGAGGCATCTTTCAATACAGAGATACTTTCGATGTCGTTAGGACTCAAAGTATTGAAATCAGAACTTGAGATTGGCACGCCGTCGAGGATAAAGAGTGGCGACTTTCCGGAGTTGATAGAGTTGGTACCACGAATTTGGAAGGTAGCCGCCTTGCTAGGTTCACCCGAAGAAGAGATGACCTGCAAACCAGTACTCTGTCCCTGCAAAGCTTGGTCGAAGCTTGCCGCCGGCACATTTTCTATCTTTTCAGACTTTACGGCAGACACGGAACCCGCAATGGTTCCCTTCTTTCTCACGCCATACGCCACCACAACCACTTCATCCATCATCTTGGAATCCGAAGCAAGGGTGATGTTGAGCGTATTTGTCTGCGCTTTCACAACGTGCTTCTGCGTAACGCAACCCACATAAGAGTAGACAAGCGTAGCCTTCGAAGCACCCTTAATTTCGATGGTATAGTTACCGTCAATATCGGTCACTACGCCATTTGATGTTCCCTCTTGCATAATGGTCACACCAATCATCGGTTCGTTGTCTTCAGCAGACACGACTGTACCCTTGACGCTGAAACTCTGCGCCAAGACCGATTGGATAGACAACAATACAAGTGAGACAAGTAAAAGAGTTAATCTTCTCATCCTTGTTTGTTTCAAGTTTATTAATTAATAATTATAATTTTTTTCTTATTTTTTTCTCGTTTGGTAAAAGCCGAAAGCACTCAGGGCGACACTTCGCCCCTCCATTTATACATTCTTTCACTAATATGCACGCATGGAAATACCTATTTAACTTAAATCGGTGCAAAATTACGAATATTTTCTTATTTGCCCAAGATTATCGCTTAAAATTTAAATGTTTGATATGAAATATCTATGTTTTTTAGCATATTTGCTCATAAATTTAGTTAATTGTCGATTTTTTGTCACATCCGATTACAGTTTGCAAAAACAAGTTCAATACATACTTTTTTTGTTTCTATGCAGCCGTTTTCATAAAGCTGAAATTACGTCCCGACGTAGCTTGTACTACGTCCGGACGTATCTTTTGCTGCGTCGGGACGTAGCAAATGCTACATCGGGACGCATTTTTTACTGCATCGGAACGTATTTTATCAGCTGACGCAAGTGGTTCAATCAGCTAACGCAAGTAGCTCAATCAGCTGACTCAAGTGGCTCAATCAGCTGACGCAGATATCTCGACAAGCCGAAGGATACGTCTCCATTAGCCTACGGAGTCGTATCCGTAACCCAACGGAGTCGTATCCGTAACCCCACGCAGCCATATTCTTAACCCCACGCAGCCATATCTATAGGCAAACGGAAGCACATCATTTATTTACCTCTTCACCTTCATATATTCCGTAGGAGTCATGCCATACTCCTTGGAGAAGCATTTGGAGAAATAACTGCTGTTGGAAAAACCAACGGTATACATCACCTCGGAAACACTGAACTTGCCCTGGCTCAGGAGCTCGGCTGCACGCTTCATACGCATCTCACGGATATACTCTACAGGCGTACGACCCGTTATCGCCTTCGTCTTGCGATACAGCTGTTTGCCACCTATGCCTATCACATCCTGCAACATCGAAACATTGAAGTCGGAATCAATCATGTGCTTCTCTATCGCCTCATTGATCTCTTCGAGCAGACGCTTGTCTGCCCCATCCAACTCGCAGACATTTACTTCCTTCTTTTCCTCTTCAGAAGACTCAGAGCGTGCAGGAACTGGTTCTGAGGATGATGACTCAGGCTCAGATACAGGCGAAGCGGATAACCCAGTAGAAACAGAAGATGACACCTCAGGTTTCTTCACATTCAGGTAGCGGACCATCAGAGCTGTCACCTCATCAAATGAATGATGAGCTACGGCAGCCTTCAAATCTTCCGTCAGACGGTTGAAGAAGTCTATACGCATCTGTACCTGCTCCAACACCTCAGCCTTCTGCTTCTGGGCATCAGCCAGTTCCTTGCGCAGAAAATACCAGCTTACCAGCCATGCCACAAACACGATGAGTGCCGTGATATAGAAGAGCTTGCACCACCAGGAGAGATACCAAGGCGGCAGGACGGAGATGTCGAGCGAATAAACCTCGGCGGCTATCTTGCCTTCACCATCCACGGCATGAACCGTAAGATGATAATCGCCATACGACAAACCATTGTAGGTGATATCGATGTTGCTCGAGTTCAGATAATGCCAGTCGTGGTCGCTGCCTTCGAGTTTGTAAGCATAAACGGCTGAAGGATGATCAGCAAAAGGAAGGTCGGTGAGCTGCAAGGTGAAGTTGTTCTCATCACTCTTCAGTTTCAGGATTTCTCCACGCTCCTCACAAGCCTGTCCGTTTACGATGATTCCAGCCAGCATCAGGCGGGTAAACTGCTTAGGCTTCTGTGCTACATCGGAACTGATTGCCACATAGCCGTCATTGCCGCCCATCATTACCTCATGAGTCTGTCTGCTGTAACAGATGTTGAGCGGCGCAACAGAAGGAATCATGAAACGCTGGCTCTCGCCCTGTGGATTGATTACGCAGCATTCATTGCCCGATACCACCCATATCTTGCCTTCCACATCGCACATGGTACTTACCTTGCCACCAATCTGCCATGTCTTGGGAGAAAAGCTGTTACCCAGCACAGAACCGGCTGCATAATAACAGGTTACCGAACTGTTATCACCCATCCAGATATTGCCCTTGCTGTCTGCCATCAGATAGTTGACAACATCTGAGTTAGCTACCTGCACCACCTTCATATCGTTCGGATTGATGCAGTCGAGACGGGTATAGGTAGAAACCCAAATCCTACCCTTTCCATCCATCACCATCTGACCTACATGCAGACCAGAGAGCGCATTCTTTCCCTTGTCAGAGAAATGCCAGTCGGCTATGGTCTTGCCGCTCAGAAGAGCCGCCTTATCCATCACGAAAACACCGCCCTGATAAGAACCCATCCATATCCTGCCCTTCTTGTCCTGGAGAATATCGTAAGCCCAGGCAGTAGAATACTTGCCACTCTTATCGTAGACGATGAAGTTGCGCATCTGACGGGAACTGCGGTCATAGAAGTTGATGCCATGGTCGGTACAGATCCATACATCGCCGTCATGGTCTTCATAAATCTTGCGTACACGGTTATGACTCAGCGGGAAGGCAGAGCTGTTCTGCTTGTACCATGCCACATTCTGATAACCTTCAGCATTCCGGGTGAAATGAATCAGTCCGTTGGTACCGCCCATCCACCATTCGCCGTTACGGGTCTGGAGCATGGCATGGAGACAGTTGCCCTCACCCGACATCGTAATCTTATCGAGCGATACATAGCGGTAATAGGTATGGGTAGTGAGACGGGAGAGTCCATTGTCAGTACCCACCCATACATTCTGCCATTTATCTACAAAGCAAGCCCAGACAATGTTGTTAGGAATAGAAGCATCATCGCGGGAATCGTGGATATAATGGGTAATGGCATTGGAGAGTGCCATCTGATAGAGTCCGTTATCGGTTCCGATATAGAGATTGCCGGCAGCATCTGTAGAAAGACATTTGATGGAATTGCCGTTCAGAGCTGGAATCTGTGAGAAGTTCCTGAGCTGCAGGTCGGCACAATAGAGAGCGCCCTCGGTACCAATCCAGTAGCATCGGCGCTTGGCATCATAGGCGAGCGCATTGACCAGCGGCTGTTCTCCGGCACGGAGCGGAATCAGTCTGCTGCCGAGACGCAGACCAGCAAGCGAACCTACGAGCAAGCCTCGCGGAGTAGAGAGCAAGGCATAGACATCGCCACCGAAGTCAGTCTTACCACCCTTGATATCGAGCACACGGAGTTCCTTCAGCTGCTTGCGCTTCGCCTCATCGGCAAAAGCCTTCATGGCTGGTGTTTCGGCATATTGATAAGATTGCGTATCGAATTTCAGGATGCCGTTGCCAGTAGCCAGATAGAGCATCCTGCCCTCGAAACCGAGCGCATTGACACGCGTATTGCTGAATGTATGTTCCTGAAAATGGCGGTAGCCATGATAACCATCATAGCTGTAAAGACCGTTGTCGGTTCCGAGCCATATCATTCCATCACAGTCCTGGGTAATGGCACAAACGGACTGAGCACCTTCAAGGGAGGTGTTGACGAAACGCTGCGCATGGATGGCGAGCGAAACAAAGAGCATAGCAATTGCCATGCTGATGCGGTATATAGGTTCTGTTGACTTTTTCATGTGTGCAAATTTACACATTATTCATGATAACGCCAAAAAATATCGGAGAAAATTCATAAAAAAAGAATCCCCTGGGAAAAATAGCCGCTGCTATTCCCAGAGAATCCGATATAAACTATATACTTTATAACCAACCGAAATCGGTCTTTGTTATCTTATATTGCCTGGAGCGTAATCGACTTTTCGATATTTCGCTTGCTGTCTTTTACCTTCAGGATGATGTCGCCCTTCTGCTTGCTGCTCTGTACGATGACAACGAGTTTGCCGGAGAAGAGTTTCATCTGAGGCTGGGTGAACGGTTCGAGCGATGTGGCATCGCCATTGCAAGCAGCCTTGAAAGTGCCGGCACCACTCACCTCGAAGGTCAGTTCGTCATCGGCAAGCGGACATTCATTGCCGTCCTTATCCTGCAGACTCACGGTGATGAAGGCAAGGTCGTTGCCATCGGCATTCAGCAGCACATTGTGCTCATCGGTACAGCCTTCTACCATGCAGGCAATAGGCTCATGATCAGGTGTTTCTACGCTGAACTTCATCTGTGCAGGCTCGCCGGCAGTACGCTTCACGTCCTCACCAACCTTTTCGCCATACTGGTTGTAAGTAACCACGCGAATCTCACCCGGTTCATACTTCACATTGTTCCAGCGCAGACGGTAGCGGTCCAGACGGCTTGACTTGTCCTTGCGCACCCTGCCCTGACTCTTGCCGTTGACGAAGAGTTCGCCTTCCACACCATCGGTGTAGCAATATACAGGGGTAACCTGTCCTTCTCTACCCTTCCAGTTCCAGTGAGGAAGAAGATGGGTAGTATGCTGCTGCTCGTTCCAGCGGGCACGATACATATAGTAGCGGTCCTTTGGAAGTCCGGCAAGGTCGCAGATACCGAAGTAGCTGCTACGACTTGGCCAGTAGGTATCGTAAGGAGTCGGCTCGCCCAGATAGTCGTAACCGGTCCATACAAACTCACCGATTACCCAACTGTAGTCATCCTGCATCTTCCAGTCATCATCAGGAAGATTGCTCCAGGAACAGTATTCGGTATCATAGCTTGAGCACTGACCATCAGGATAGGTAGCCTTATCACTTACCACTACCGGGAACTTGTATACGCCACGGGAGCTGACCGTAGAGGCGGTTTCTGAACCGAGGAGGAAGCCCTGGGGCAACTGCTCAATATTCTTATAATATTTATGTACGCGATAGTTGAAGCCCGGAACGTCCATCACCTGGGCAAATCCACTCTTCAGGGCATCCTCAGCCTTATCCATACCCTGGGTTACAGGGCGAGATGGGTCGTACTGATGACAGATATCCTGCAGACGCTTGGCAATCTGCACACCCTCCTTGCTCCACTGTTCTGGAATCTCGTTGCCGATACTCCACATGATGATGCTAGGATGATTGCGGTGGTGCTTTACCAGATTGGTGATATCCTTATCGCTCCACTCCTTGAAGAACTTGGCATAGCCGTTCTTGCATTTAGGATAAATCCACATATCGAAGCTCTCTGCCATTACCATCATGCCGAGTGAGTCGCAGATTTCCATCTGCATGGTAGAAGGCATGTTGTGGGCTGTACGGATGGCGTCGCAGCCCATCTCCTTCATCGTCTTGATCTGACGGATGAGTGCCGCCTTGTTCTCTGCTGCTCCCAGCGGACCGAGGTCGTGGTGCAGGCAGACACCCTTGATTTTTCGGGTAATGCCATTGAGTTGGAAACCATTATTCTTGGATACCGAGATGGTACGGATACCGGTCTTCAGCGTCTGGACATCAGCTACCTTCTTGCCTTCATATCGGGTTAACTTCACCTGATAGAGGTGTGGAGATTCCGGCGACCAAAGCTGAGGATTCGCCACCTTCAAGGTAGTCTTGATTTCAGGGGTTGCACCCTTAATGGTCTGCTCGGCCACCTTGGTACCAGCCTCATCAAGCAAAGCGATGACCGTCTTGCCCGACTTACCAATCTTTCCTTCCAGCAAGGCGTTCACCTCTACTTCGGCTTCCTGCTTATCAGCCTTCAGGGTACGGACGAAGGTATCCCAGGTAGAGAAGTTCTCGTTGCCGTAAAGTTCCACGGACACCGGACGGTAAAGACCGCCGCCTGGATACCATCGGCTGCTTTCCTCTACATTGTTGAGATGAACCTCTATCAAATTGCTCTTGCCAAACTGGATGAAAGGAGTGATGTCAATGCGGAAGGCATTATAGCCGTAAGCCCACTTGCCTGCCTCCTTGCCATTGACACAGACAACAGGCTGGCTCATGGCACCGTCGAAGACGAGTACGGCACGCTTATAGCCCTTAGGAGCCGTCCAGTTCATCTTATACATACCCTCACCTATCCAAGGCAGCGCACCCGAACGGCCCGACTTCTCTGTCTTTTCCTTTTCGCCATTCTGCTCGATGGCCACCATCTGCAAGTCCCACTTCTTGTCGAAAGGACCCGAGATAGCCCAATCGTGAGGCACGGAGACCTGAGACCATGATTTGCCATCGCGGGAGAAATCCCACGACGGCAAATTTATTACTTTTCGGCTCTGCGCCTGGCACACGGAAGAGAGCGCCAGGGCGAGAGTCATGAAAGCTATGCTTCTCTTGATCATATATATTATTTCTATAGTTTGTTCAATATTCTATTTTCAGTTTCGCTTTTATCACTCCCGAAAGAAGAGTAGAAAGCGAACTTGCCCGATTACTTAAAGGCATCGAGAGCTGCGGTTGGCTTGCCGCTGTTGTCAAAGGCTCCCTTGTCGTAGCCGTTCCAGCCGCTGTTACACTCAGGCTCCCAGTAGAACACGCCCTCGCAGGTAGAGATTGCCTTGCAGCCATCCACCATCTTCTTGAGGAATGGAGCGGCATTTTCTGAATTCCACACCATACCAATCTCTGAGATGATGACATCGCAGTTGTATTTGCCGGAAAGGGTCTTGATGTTGTCGAGGCAGTCATCAGAAACCTGCTCCCAGGTCTGGTCGGTAATCCAGTCTGGATAGAGCGACATACCGATGACATCCCATTTGGCTCCATTCTGCTTCAGACCATCAAACATCCAGGTATACTGGCCCAGGTTGTTTCCCTTGTCGAGATGCACGATCACCTTTGCCTCCGGATAAACCGCCTTTACGGCATCATAGCCGGCATTGATATAAGCAGCAAAGTTTGCCATGTTCTTAGAGGCACGGCCTGTTACCTTCAGGGCAGCATCGCCCTCCGCATCATTCCAGAGCATGCCGTCGGTGGTTTCGTTACCCACCTGCACCCACTCTACGTTGACGCCTCTTTCCTTCAAGGCATTCAATACATCCTTGGTATGATCGGCAACCGCCTGCTTCATCTGATTGAAGTCATAGTTCTTCCAGGCAGCAGGAACGCCCTGCTTGGAAGGGTCTGCCCAAGTATCAGAGTAGTGGAAGTCAATCATCAGGCGCATACCGAGCTGCTGAGCTCGCCATGCCTTCGCCACCACATCATTCTTTCCGTTCCATCCATCCTCAGGATTTACCCATACACGAAGGCGGATGGAGTTCATGCCGAGGTCGCGGAGAAGCGCCATGCACTCGGTAGCCTTACCATTGGCGTTATAGAATTTCTTTCCGTTCTGCTCCATCTCGGTGAGCCAACTTACATCGGCTCCCTTGGCGAAGCCACTCATATCGTATGTCTTCTCCTTTTCGGGAGTAGCATTATCTTCATTGCTGCAACTTGTGCCCGTGATAGAGAACAAAAGTGCTGAAGCCAGCAATATGGCTTTTCCTAAAATATTCTTCATTGCTATTTTTCTTATTATTTATTCATACTTCCAGGTCATGGCGTTGATGTCGGCAGTAACAGTAACCTCGCCGCCAGTTACATCGTCCTTGAACCAAATGTCCCAACAATCACTAGCTGTAGACAATTTAAAGAGATCGCTTGGATCTGAACCATACCAGGTCTGCTTGTCGTCCTTGTTCTCACCTACGAAGATGAAGCGGAAGTTCTCCCAGGCAGATGGCTTGTACTTGCAGGTATAAACACCATCGCTCACCTTGTTCATCACGGCAAGAAGGTTGTTGCCATCCTTAGAGAACATGCAGAGGGTATTGCTAGCCTCTGGCTCTGGAGCAGTCTGGTTGCCAGACTCGATAGAGTAAGTCAGGTCGCTGTTCTCGCCCACCTTTACGGTGATGGTATAAGTACCCGCCTTAGCGATGTTCACGCTGCCAGCAGTTGCGGCATCAGTCATCTTGCCATCAGCAAGCGTATAGTTCATGGTCTTGACTACGGCTGCTGCATCGTCTGTAGCTGTTGCCTTGCTGTACTCTGCACCCGTAGCAACTATATTAATAGGTGTATTATCAGCTGTGGTTGTAATCACCTTCACCCAAGCATAGTTAGGTGCATCGTAGGTCATTTCCTCACCATTCAGCTGCATAGCCTTGATGTAGGTTGGCTTGAATTCCTTAGCCTTTGTATCTACCACAGTATAATAAATACCTGTCTGACCAGGGAACCAGAAGTTCCATGCAGACTCCGTATTATCCATTTCATACACATGGCCATCCTGTCCTACGTTACCCCAAATGGTACCATCATTTTCCTTACCCCAGATATGGAACCAAGAAGAGGCATTCATATAGCCAGAATAAACTCCATCAGAATTAGGAGAATAGAGTTTTGTCAGAACTTGTTCCTTATTCTCATTCAGGATATTGATGTAGCTCATATCAATGAGGTATGGAGTAACCTTTACCTGGCAGACATTGCTGTAAGCGGCATCAAGATTACTACCCATCAGACTCTTGATACGGAAATAAAGAGGTGAGCTCACATCAGGAGACAAGCCGAGATCCTTGGCTGCAGCATTGAGGTCTGCACCGGTGAAAGCCTTGGAAAGGTCGGTTACGGTGTATTCCTTTTCTGAAGTAAAGTTCTCTGAGGCTGATACCTGCAGATAAGTTTTCAACACTCCACTGCCCGCAGGCTTGGTTTCATCGCTCGAAAACAAGGTAGGATTCTGCCAAGCCAACGAGAGGACAACGTCCTTACTGTTATCTACAGACAGCTTCACATCGGATGCCGATGCCATCAGATCGGATGCCTTGAAGCCATCCAGATATATCTTGTCGCCACTCTCGTCGCAACTCACCAGGGCGGTGAGTGCGCAGAGAAGCATCATCAGGTTTCTAAATATCTTTTTCATTCTTTTATCCTATTAATAGTTGTCGTTATGAAGATTTGGATTGGCGGTAAGCTCGGTGTTAGGGATTGGATAGATGTTGTACTTGCTGTCAACAGCCTGTCCATCGTGGGTGCCACCCTTCCACTGCCAGATGTACTTGTTGGTTGTGAACTGACCATAGCGAATCAGGTCGGTACGGCGATAACCTTCATGATAAAGCTCACGGGCACGCTCATCGAGGATGAACTGAAGGAAGGCATCGTCATCAGCAAAGTTGCTTGCCCATACATCAGAAGCATGAGAGCGCTCACGAAGCTGGTTGATCCAATAGATAGCACCCTGCTTGCGGGAAGCAATCACGTCAGGATCTGCAGCATCACTACCACCAGCCCAGTTATCCCAGTCATTATGCAGACGAACCACGCACTCGGCATACATCAGATAGACATCAGCCAAACGGAAGAGAGGGAAATCGGTATCCACACCTGCATCTCCTGTATTGGATGCAGTGGTTCCATCATCCTTCAGGTTACTCCATTTCTCAGAAAGATAGCCGGCGGTTTCATCGGTCATGCTGGTTACATCCTTGCTCTGACCATTGGTGAAGAACTTGCAGCGCTTGTCGCCACTGCCGTCAATATCGGTCTGGGTAAACTTATCCACGAACTCAGGACGGAGACGGAACTCGCTCCAGCCACTGGTAGCACCGAAATCGGCAACATTCTGGTTGGCATTCGACATACTCAACTGTCCACACACCAAGTAAGTGGAAGAACCCCAGCTTACTGTATGCTCTGCACTTACTGGCAAGGCGAAGATAATTTCGTTGGTACGCTTGTCGTTATCAGCATTGAAGAGCTTGCTGTAATCAGACTCCAAAGAGTAGCCCATATCCATCACCTTCTTACAAGCCTCCATGCACTCGGCATACTTGGCAACGCCGGTATAAACCTCGCTGTTCAGATAAAGCTTGGCAAGCAAGGTATAGGCAGCACCCTGAGAAGCCTGACCGTAAGGACAGGTGGATGCAGGAAGCATATCACCTACACAATCCTTCAACTCGCTCTCGATATAATCGAATGTCTGCTGAGGAGTATAACGAGGAGGAATGTAGCTGCCCACAGGGTCGTTCTCTGTCACCATCGGAATGTTGCGATAGAAATCGAGGGCATGGTAATAGAACAGAGCGCGCATGAAGCGGACTTCTGCCTTATACTCCTTCATCTTCTCTGCATCAGCACCCGAGAAATTGGCATTATTGGCATTGCGCAGGAACTCGTTGCAAAGGGCGATGTTGTAGTAGATACGATAATACATATCTGATACCCACGCATCGTTGGCATCCCATGAAAGATAGGTCAGGCCGGTGGTCTGCTCACCTGTCAGCCAGGTAGAGGCAAATTCATCGGTACCACACTCCTGCATATTGATAAACATACGCATGTAATCGAAACCACTGCCGGCGTTCAATACGGATTCCATATCCTTATTATCGCCGCCCTTACCCTGACCACTAGTCACCATGGCAGCATAAATCTTACCCAGCACAGCCTCGTAATTGGCAAGCGAGGTATAAACATCCTTAGAGGTTGTCTCTGTATGAGGATATTGGTCGAGATCGGAAACACAGCTGGTTGTGCCTGTCAGCACCGCTGTTCCCATCATCATACTATATAATATATTCTTAAGTTTCATTGTTATCTGTTTTGATTGTTAGAACTGAAGTCCGAGGCTTACTGAGTAAGTGCGAGGACGTGGATAGAATGAGTTGTCCATTCCGTTTGGCACCTCAGGATCTGTACCTGAGTAACCGGTGATGGTGAATACATTCTGTACCATTGCAGATACGGTGAGCGAAGCCCACTTGTTGATCTTGCCTACATTGTAACTCAAACTCAGGTTGTCGAGTTTCAGGAACGAAGCATTCTCTACGTAGTAATCAGAGAGATACTGACGGGTCTTGAAACCAGTCTTCAGGAAACTGGTGTTGAGGTTGTTGAGCTGTGAGTTGTTGTAACTTACTGTCTCGAAAGCACCTGTACTCATACCCATTCCGTTGTATACATAGTTGTCGATGTTGGCACGGAAACTCATACCGAGTGTCAGCTGCTTGTATCTCAAAGATGTGCTCAAGCCCATGATGTACTTAGGGGCTGGAGAATGATAGCGGTAGAGATCTGACTCATTGATTTCGCCATCGTTGTTGAGATCGGCATAAGCGCCCTCGATTGGCTTGCCTGTCTTAGAGTCGTAGAGCTGATGATATACATAGAACATGTATGGCTCATATCCCTCAGAGAGTACCTGGAACTGGTAAGCATCGATAGATGGACCTACCTTCACGTTGGTCTGGCTTCCACCCTTTATCAATGAAAGGTTCTTCACCTTCATGTTCTGCCAGGTAAAGTTGTAGCTCAGATTCCACTCCCAGTCCTTGGTCTGGATAGGGGTTGCATTCAGAGAAACCTCAATACCCTTGCTGTCCACATTACCTACGTTGGTAAGGATAGTCTTTGAGAAGTTGGTACCTGCTGCTGTTGGTACTGATGCCAACAGGTCCTTGGTCTTGCGGGTATAGAAATCGATGGCACCACCGATACGGCCATCCAGAAATCCGAAATCGAGACCGAAGTTCCAGGAGGTTGTAGTCTCCCACTTCAAGTCTGATACGTATGCCTCAGGACGGTAAGTATTGATATACTGTCCGTTGATGAATGCTTCGGTACCTGCCACGCTGTAGGTATAAACCGGCAGATAGTTGTAGTTGCCGATACCTTCCTGCTGACCGGTAACACCATAGCTGGCACGGAGTTTCAAGTTAGAAAGTACCTTCTGGTTCTTCAACCAAGGCTCTTCTGTCAAAGTCCAGCCCAAAGCAACAGATGGGAAAGTACCCCAACGGGTATCCTTAGAGAAACGGGAAGATGCGTCTCGACGAACGGTAGCCGTCAGGAGATACTTTCCATCGAATGAATAGTTGATACGTCCGTAATATGACAACATTACATGACGGTAATCTGATGCCTTTACGGTTGACAGGTTTGTGCCTGCCGCACTTTTGGTATAATAAAGAGGTGTAGTACTCTTCCAGTACTGGTAGTCGTAACCGGCTGTCAGATCTACATTACTCTTGATATCTTCGAAATATTTTGCATAGTTGGCATAGAGGGTAAGCAAGCGGTTCTCGTTCTTCTGAGGACCATACTTGTAATCGCTACCGCCCAAAGACTCATCCTTGTTGTAGCTCTGTGCTGCGTAGGCAGGAACATAAACGGTTCCGTCGCCCTTGGCATAGTCAGCACCCACGGTAGCATGGAGCTTGAGGTCTGGCAGGAAATGAACCTTGTAATCTACATCCATCGAACCGATGAAGCGGCTTACCTTACTCTTTGAATCATACAGATCAACCAGACCGCGAGGGTTTCTTACACCCGCATTCACTGGATAGCCATCAGCATCGAGTGCCTCATTATAGCCACCATACTTGTCGTTACCGGAATAAACCGGGATGGTTGGGTTGAATGTGGCAGCTGCCCATACGGCACCACCATTATTGAATGAGTTGTTATTGAGCGTTCCCTTGGCGTTGATGGTCAACTTCAGGTGATCCTGGAAGAAGCTAGGAGTCAATACCACGTTACCTGTCCAGCGCTCTACATTGTCTTTGCGAACCAGACCGCTCTGGTTGTAATAGCCTACAGACACACGGAATGGCAACCACTTGTCGATGCTGCCGCTCACGCTGAGGTTATTATCTGTACCGAAAGCTGTGCGGTAAACCTCATCGTTCCAATCGGTATTGGCTGTACCGAGCAATGACTTTTGGTTATCTGTACCAAACTGGTTGATGACATTCACGAATTCATCACGACTCAGCATATCTACCATCTGCGCACGGGTCTGCAAACTGTTGGTGGTATTGAAGTTCACCTTTACAGCACCCTGCTGTCCCTTCTTGGTGGTAATGATGATGACACCGTTAGATGCACGGGAACCATAGATGGCTGTAGAAGAAGCATCCTTCAATACAGTCATGCTCTCGATATCAGAAGGGTTGATCATGCTGAGGAAGTTGCTGCTGTTACCCGAGATACCACCCTGCTCCAATGGCACACCATCAAGCACGATAAGAGGGTCGTTGCTGGCATTAAGAGATGCACCACCACGCACACGGATGGTACTACCGGCAGAGGCAGAACCACTGTTGGACATAATCTGTACACCCGAAACCTTACCGTTGATCAACTGTTCTGGAGAAGAAACGAGACCTTTATTAAAGTCCTTCGATTTCACGGTAGCTACGGAACCAGTCAGGTCACTCTTTCTTGCCGTACCATATCCGATGACCACGACATCAGCCAGCGCCTTGCTGTCAGATTCGAGTTTCACCTTCATATTGTCTGAGATAGAAAGTACCTTATCAATATAACCGATATAAGATACCTTGATCTTCTTGGCTGAAGAAGATACCTGAAGACTGAAGTTACCGTCAAAATCAGTAACTGTACCGCCCTTTTCGCCTTCCACCATGACAGTGGCGCCAATCAGAGCCTCACCATTCTGCGCATCTGTCACCTCACCTTTGATGGTTCTTGTCTGCGCCATGAGTTGCAGACATCCGATGACGAACAATGCCACGAGAAGCAAACTTCTCTTTGCTAAATTCTGGATTGCGTTCATTGTTTTACTTTTAGGTTGCGTTTAAAATTGTTTTCGGTTGCAAAAGTAGGGAAAAGAGAAGAAAACAGCAGATAGATTTAAGACAAAAATAAAGAAAAAACGGACAAAAGCAAATCTTTATCTCGCTTTTGTCCGTTTTGTCATTAAAGAGACAGGAATCTTTAAATCAGTTCTATACCTTTACTCTTTAACAGGTACAAGTTTAGTACTGCCACCTTCTGTACCATCAGTAGAACCACCAGTCTCGCCGCCTCCGGTAGAGCCACCTTCGCCAGAAGCATTGCTCTCACCGAACACCTTAACAACACCAGAAGTATAAGCGTCAAGAATGCTTGCCAAAGCAGGCAATGGCTGCTGGTGACCATTTGTTATACTGAAGAACAACATTGTCGCCATCAAAGGTAATCTCTGAGACAGTCTTTTCTATGACCTGACCATCAATCTTTATCGTCTGTTTGCTGCCGGCAAATACTGCCGTAGACAACATTCCAGCCAACAATAACAAATAAGCTTTTTTCATTTTAACGAATGTTTGTTAGATTAATTTTTTGGTTTGTTTTTGAATTTTACAATGCAAAAGTAGTGAAAAAATAGCTATTATAAAACATCCTGGCGCATTTTTCTTACGCAAACGTTTGCACAAGTATAAAATAAACTTTTTAAAAAGGGCATAAAAAAAGACTGAATCCTGTTACGAAGATTCAGTCTCATAAAGAAGTGGTACCACCAGGAATCGAACCGGGGACACAAGGATTTTCAGTCCTTTGCTCT
>ENA-OXZS01000061-OXZS01000061.1-human-gut-metagenome-genome-assembly--contig:-NODE-61-length-28496-cov-46.419043_pt1 | contig 28496 bp, 28 predicted proteins | sample MGYA00243418_ERZ652800 | MGnify/ENA primary metagenome ERZ652800 (study PRJEB26926, sample SAMN06164501) | human gut metagenome | biome: ENVO:00009003; feature: ENVO:2100002; material: ENVO:00002003...
TTATACAAACTTCAGAGCCTTTTTTATTCCAAAATTACGTTAAATCACGCTTGTGGATTTTCACTTGCGAAACTTTAGTTATAGACAAACATACTTTTGTCATTTCCCAATGGAACCACCTCATGCTCAGTGTTCTCATCTATGCCCCAATCTTTCTTGAAAAGCCACATTGTATTGGCAAAACAAATCACTTGTGGGTCATACAAACGTATCTGTTCTTCAACAATGTCTTTCCACTGCTCATAAGCCTGTGCCAACTCTTCATCAGAAGTAGATCTATAGCCTGGCATCTTATCGACATTGATATAAGCAATATCCTTCAACAAATCAACCATAGACTTATCATCACGAATATATGGGACATCGCTATCACCATAAAGTTTATGATTACGTATGCCAAAGAGACTATAGATAATAGGTTGCCAAGTTGTATTCTTGAAAGCATCATCATTATTGAAAGCACCATAAACTTCCCAACCACCGCCATAGGGTTTACCTTCCTTCATATCATCATACGGCTGTTTCAATATCCACATGATACGAGGTGAAGACTGACAATAGCCTTCGATATTGAACACTCCATCAGGCAACGGCCAAAGGTCATCTGTTGAAATCCCCAATTCTTTAGCCCTTGCATAAATTTCTTCCTTGATTTTCTCCTGCCCTTTGCGAATGTCTTCAGAAGATAGTTTTTTTGAATTTACCATATATCTACAATTATAATATTAAACATCTACCGTTTTGTAATCAAGCCCAAATTAATCGGCATAATCATAAGAGTTTCTTTCTTCCTCGTTCTGCGCTTGCACAACCTTTGCTAAATAAGGTCTTAGAGTTAGCCAATCAGAGAACATTTCCACCGGTATTTCTACACCAGAGCAATAAGCAGAACTTGCTTGTTTTATTATCTTTCCTTCAGGAGAGACAGTTGCTTTGAAAACCAAATCATCATGATAACGGTCGATATAAAGATCCCTACTACTGTACAAATAATCTTGCAATTCTTCCGTCAAGACCATACCTATCGTGTTGTGGAAAACCATGTTCAGATTACCATCATCCCCCATATCCTCTTCCGACAAAGAATAGTACACATCATCATCATTAAGAAAGATTCCGTCATATCCTTTGACAAAAATAATATACTTATCCTTAAACACCTTCATATCAAAAGTCTCAATACAATTACCCTTAAACATACGACATATCTTCCCCTCGTTATTGAGGCTATAGTTTTCTTTCGAATCTTTATGTATTTTTACTAATCTCAAGCCTTGGTTCTCATTGGCTTTAACTTCAAAACTAACTGTCGGTTTTTCTCCAAGATGAATCTCCTTAACAGCTTCTCCTAATGTGTCGACCCCTATAATCTGTGCTTTCACATCAGCAAAAACTATATAATGTTCCTTACCTGTTGGGTCATCAGAATGACTCAACACTTTTTTACCTTCCTTTTGGTATTGTTCAACTCTGTCTTTCACCTGTTGAGGATAATCCTTTGCACATGAGCAAAATGCAAAGAGAACAATAAATGCATAAATTATCTTTTTCATAAAATATGTTTTTATAATTTTCATTTACTTAACGATTGATATCACCTATCTTAACCATAATAGAAATACCATTTTGTTTTATAGTATCGTTGCTGAAAGTTAGGTTGTTCAACCCATACACTTTATCCATACCTTTATACTTATCAACTTTCTGATTTTCTTTTTGATACTTCGCATAAAGGGTTTGTTTCATTTCGTTGACCGTTGGGTCGCTTTCATCATAAACTTCACCTGTTTCTTCATTATGACCATCTACAACTAACGACTCTATATCGTACTTCATACTTATACATTGACCGAGAACTCCTTGTTTGCTCAGTTCCCACGTACCAGTACACATACTACCATATTTTGTACCGTCATCATCAATTGTACGCATCTCTGTAAACTCCCCATTTTTATTGAATTGGTACATAATAGTAACATCATCCGTTGCCAATTCTTTCCAACTGCCATCCATCTTTGACATGGTGAGTTCGCTACTATCGACACTAAGCATTTCATATCCAAAGAAAGCAAAGGCAACAATGGCAACAGCAACAAGTCCCCAAGTTATTCGCTTAGCTAATTTCTTAGAAACAGATACTCCATATCCGGTGTCAACAACCTCATCATCACCATCGGTTGTTGCATCTTCAGGTTCTGGTGCTGGCTCAGCCACAGGCTTGCTTTTGGATTTTGGAACTACAGTAGCTAACTTTTCTTCTTTGTCATCAGCAATGATGGCTTCTGAAATTTCAAGCCACTCACCACAATACTTACACTTCTTGGCTACTGCAAGAATCATTTCGCCACAATAAGGGCAACGCTTCATTTCTTTATTCTCCTCTTTATGCTTCATAATTCTATCTTTTTAAAGTTAGTGTTCCGTTTTGGTTAACCATGGAAGGTAAAATACAGTTTTCTCAAAAACGAGTAGACTCCATAAGTAATGGCCGTAGCCAGTGCTACCGAATGTGGTTTAACTATCGAGTCAGAGAACAACGCTTGCATGATAATGGCACTAATGCCAAGTGCCGCGACAAAAGCAATGATACAAAAAATAATTTTAACAAATAAGGGAAGTGACTCTTCTTCATCATCATCTTCTTCAATATCTTCTATCTCATCATCCTTTGAAGACAATTCAAAAGTAATCGCGTCACCAGATGTTCTTAGCCCTGTTTCCGCTATAGATTTAGAAGTCTTTTGCCGTTTTTCATAATCATCAATATTCTCATGACATACAGGGCAAACAGTTGCATCTGCATCTATCTCCTCCCCACACACTGGACACTCTTTGGTTTTTGGGGGCTCTGGCAGAGGAGTATCGAACCATTCGCCACAATATCGGCACTTCTTGGCTATGGCCAAGATGGTTTCCCCACAATAGGGACAAGTTTTTGTTTCATTTTCTGTCATAATTTCTTTCTTAATTAGGTTTATTATGAATGTTGCGTGGTGAAATGCAAGGTCACCTCATCGCCTTCGATGGTACCAGTCATCTTGCCGTCACTCACAATATACAATGACACCGACGAGCTGCCATTGGCAAAGGTCATCTCCAAGTGGTTGCCCGAAAGGCATCCCGACAAGTCATCAAAACGTTGATTACTCAAACGGGCAATAACGCTTCCACCATTAATAACACCTTCTTGGTCAATGGAGAATTCCAATTCTATTGGTGTGCCTCCATTAACAAACTTGCCCTTGCAACGCAAGTAGGTTTCAAAATAGGGATTAGTTTCATCATACGACTGGGAATAAGAGTCACCAGAGTTTGATTCATCCGACGAATAGTCGTCGGATGACGTATATGTTTCGTCAGTCTCCGGGTCTGTCGTATCTACCATAACAGAATCTACGTAATTCTCACTGCCATCGTTACTCATTCTACCTCCACTGGCATGCATGGTAACAGCTATGATAACAGCCAAGATTGCGGCAACAGCAAGAACCACCAATGATGCTACCACATTGGGGCTACTATGACTCTTGAATTCATCAGATTCTATTGGGTCAACATGTTGCTCGCTGTAGTCAGGTGGAACCGAAGTTGGTGGGACCTCCCCTGTCAACCATTCCCCACAATATCTGCATTTCTTGGCTGTGGCCATAATCTCTTCGCCACAATAAGGACAACGCTTGGTTTCTCTTTGTTTCTGCTCCATAATATATAGCATTTAAAACATAACACAGCAAATGAGTAAGAAAGGGATAAACAAGACATAAGCCATCTGGGCATATTGCAGCGTGCCTATCTCGACCTCATCCTCGTCCAATTCATCCAAACATCCTTCTTTCAAGGAAAAGTTCAATAGTATCAATAATAAAGAATCAAAAAATGAAAGTACGGGATTGTTGGTATTACCGCTCACTAAGAGAACTATCCCAAACAATAATTCCACAATAGTCAAGATACCACCCCAACGTAAAGCCCTTTCACTCTTCACTATCAAAACAATACCAACATATAGGTTGATTGCCAAATAAGCAAAAAAGAGAAAAAGCACAAGAATGAACGATAGAGTTGCCCCATCACTCGCACTCTCCCAGTCCAAATTTTTGTCTGCAAGAATCCCACACAAGCAAAACAAGCCTTCCATGGCAATGAGCGACGAAATGGATACCGTCTTAAATACCTTGTGGTTGGCCCATGCCTGCTGCAAATACATCCAGAGGATGGCACCACATACAAAAGATATCAAGGTTCCCAAATTTTCGGGGATTGTAGCACTGAATTTCCACAAAAGCCCCTTGGTAAAATGAAAGTCATGGGCAAGACTTATCAGTTCGCCTAAAACGACTCCTCCAAACGCTATGCTCAGATTGCGTGAATGATTGTATATTACCATATTCATTATTTGCGAGTTTAAATATCTACTTCAAATGGACATGCATTAATCTTCATAAGCCTCTATTAGCTTTATGTTATCACGTTCTATTTTACTCAATTCTTTAGTAACATTTCTACTTATCGGTGTGTACCAATCATACTGACGAAAGTATTGCCTAAGATCATCACTCTTGAAAATATACCCATGACGAGCAAAGATATAGTTACGCATTATACGCAATTCACGGCTGCTTTTATTTTCCAAATCTTCTGGTTCTGCATACCGCATACATAACCAAGCATATTCGTCATCATTTGAGTCAACATTTGTAGTTGTCACACTTTCATCAGGACCATCTGATTCTGCAATTTCCTCCTGATTATTTACAGCCATTGTATCAACAGCCAATGTATCTTCACCCTCCATCTTTAGGTCTGGAGCACTCATCTTGGACGGATATTCCTGCCACATCTTAATTGTGTCAAACATATATGGCAAACCTTGTGAATAGCCAAAGACGATTAATAATGAACAAACAACAATGGCAATATAGTCTATAGGCTTCGCTTTTGATGTTCCACATTCCAAATCTCCAGACTTACAGAGTTTTATAACCAAAATAAGAGGACCAATATATGGAATAAACAGACTAAGAACCCACTTCCAAGAAAGTTCTGCATCACGTAAACGTCTTACATACAAAGCCAAAGAAGGAATGATTATCGCCAGCTCTACAACTAAAAGCACTAACGAGATTTGCAATAGTGTACGGGACGAATCTAAAAAAGTCACATGTTTATCTACCAATAAAAATGCAAGTCCAAAAATAGCATTAGTAAAGAGCGCAGTCCAAAGCATACAAATCCAAAAATGCTTACGCCCTATAGATGACTTGAAATCACAATAATGCTTGATGAACGGCTGGTAGAAGAAATACTCTATCCAACCTGGGATATTCTCTTCCAACTCTTCATCAACATTATTAACTCCCTTGTCTTCTATGTTCGACTTCGCCAAATCCACAGAAGAAGCAAATGGAGACCTCACTTGTGCTGTTTCTTTTGTTAAAGGTTTGTCCAACCATTCACCACAATAACGACATTTTTTAGCTACAGCTAATATTGTTTCACCACAATAAGGGCATCGTTTCATTTCTCGCTCCATAGTTACATGTTTTAAATTCTTAATTTAGGGGACAAAGATAGTGATTCTACTTGACACTATCAAGTCCATAATGGTTCATAAGCGAAATTTCTTGATTTCGGCTTAACAAAAGTAGTAAAAATCGTTCTGTTTCATTGGTATTTCTATCATTTTGCCAGGTGTTCCCGAAGCTTGGCGGGTTAAGATTTCGGTTTCGGCAAAATAAAAAAGCGTGGGAACTTACCAGTCACTCGTCCCACTCTCTGAGGCCTTCGCATTGCCCTGCACTGTTGAACGAGCAACGTCAAATCTCATGCAACATTCAAAATGACAAGAAATTATGCGTAAATGCTAATATATACAGCATATAGCAGGCATTTGATAAAGTGTGTATTTTGTTATTTGTTTGTTACTTTACCATTTGATTTTATTATTTATCATAGTTAATGGTTCGTAATTGGTTCTTGTTTTGGGTAACAAATCCGATTATTTTTCGTATCTTTGCACCGTGAGTAACAAATCTCGCAAAATGACAATAAGTAGAATAAATAACAAAGTAACATGAGAAGTAACAATGAACCTGTGCGCATACGCTACAAGGATTTGGCGAATGGCACAAAGTCGATTTATCTCGACACTTACAAAAGTGGAAAGAGGTCGTATGAGTTCTTGAAGCTTTATCTGCTTCCAGAGGACGATGGCAAGGCTAAGGCTGTCAATGCCGAGACCTTGCAGAAGGCAGAAGCTATCAAGAACCAACGAGTGCAAGAAATTCTGTCTGGGAAGTTGGAAACAGTGAAGGCTTCCTTGGAGCATCCTGCTTCTACAACAACTTCAAGCAAGAAGACCGCACGTTTAAGTAAGAAGAAAAAAGTCGGCAGTGATAAAACTGGCAAAAGTGTCAAGGGAAAGGAAAGTGAGGTAAACGAAGTCGTTGGAGCCGTTTCTGGCAGAGAAGGACACCAATGGAAGTTTATTGACGATGACGGTGAGGACAGAGCCATAGATGGAACAATCAAAAAACATAGAGGCAGACCCAACAAGCGTGAAGCTGTCACTCTTCGTTTCAAGGACCTTGCCAACGGCAGCAAGTCGCTCTACTTCGACATATATTATAATGGTGAGCGCAAGTACGAGTTTCTGAAGCTCTATATCAACCCAGAGATTACCGAGGCTGACAAGCAGAATAATGCCTTGGTCATGGAAACCGCAGAGCGTCTGAAAGAACGCAAGATGCGAGAGGTTGTCAATGGAGAAACTTTCACGGATCCTTCTGACGAGCTGAACCAAGTGGAGAAAGTTGAGGAATACACCAGTTCTGTGATAGTCCGTAGTCGCAAGATGCGCAATGGAGACCGTTCCCTCTTTCTTGATATATATTATGGTAAGGGACAACGTGCCTATGAGTCAGTTGGTCTTTACCTTCGTAAGGATGACAGCGAGGAGAAACACAAGGAAATCTGGAAAGAAGCTGAGAAAAAGGCCAAGGAACGCATGAAAGCATTGAAGGACGGAACCTTTGAGAAGCGTGTCGGCAGAAGAGGCTACAAGCCGCATGGAGAAGATCCAGATGCCAACGTGGACAAATACAAGGAGTATCTTGCCACTAAGAAGGTGAAGACAGAGATTGCCGTTGCCGAGACTGAGCGCAAGAGAAATTCCAAGACCAAGGAGCCTGTGAGAATCCGCTTCAAGGAACTTGCCAACGGCAACAAGTCGGTCTATCTATCCATCAATGTCAACGGTCGCCGTACCTATGATTATCTGCGCCTTTATCTCATACCAGAGGTTGACGCAGCTGCCAGGGAGCAGAACAAGCAGACGATGCAAGCAGTCTATGCCATCAAGGCACAACGCATCATGAGCATCACTAACGGTATCGCAGGGCTCAAAGACAAGTCGAGAATCAAAATGCGACTTGTGGATTGGTTGGAGATATTCCGTGACGCACAAGTGGAGCGAGGAAGACAATCTGCCCGAAACTGGGTGAACAGCGTGCTGAATGCAGTGAGGGAACACTCGCCAAATGTGACACTCGCAGAGATGACCAAGGAATACTGCAATGGTTTCATGGTGTTCTTGTTGAACGACTATATCACCTACAAGCACACCCATCCGTCCAAATCCACGGTGATGAACTATCTCAAATGCCTCAAAGCAGCCTTCAACATGGCTATTGAGGAAGAGATAATGGACGACAATCCCGTATTGCGTCTTCGCATGGATGTTCTGAAAGGTGGCGGTACCAAGCGAGAGTATCTAACCGTTGACGAGGTAAAGAGACTGATTGACACCCCTTGCAAGCGTGAGGATATCAAGGCGGCGTTCCTGTTTTCATGCTTCTGCGGACTCCGTATCAGTGACGTGAAGAGTTTGAAGTGGAAAAACATCATCACCGAGGGTGACAAGACACGAGTTGAGATATTACAGTACAAGACCAAGCAGCCTCTCTATCTTCCTCTCAACAAGCAAGCCCTTCGTTGGATGCCTGAGCGTGGATCTGCGAGTGACGAGGACAAGGTGTTTCCAACACTGCCAAGCAAGAACTACGACTGCATCCCGGAATGGAGCCGTGCGGCAGGTATCAGCAAACATGTGACCTACCATGTCTCAAGACACACGTTCGCCACGATGGAGCTGACCATGGGCGCAGACCTATACACTACAAGCAAACTTCTCGGTCATACGGAGGTGCGTACGACACAAATTTACGCAAAAATCATCAATAAGAAAAAGGACGAGGCTGTTTCCCTATTGGACAGTGCGTTCGAAGAATAAAAATGGAACATAATAATACATCAAACAACCAAGGACGAGACGACTCCTCGTTCTCTCTTTTTACCCCAATGCAATGAATGCACCTTCGCTAACGGTGTAGGTGGCATTTGTGGTACCAACAAATTGTGGCTGTTCTTCAAGGAAGCCCATGAGTGCTATCAGACGGAAGTAATAGGATGCGGTAAACTGTATCACCGCTATAAAAAGGACTTTCTCAACAGCCATTCCTATACGGACTGCCAGTATGCGGCAGGCAAGAACGAGCACAAGAAGAACTTCTACATCATGGAGGAGTTTCTTGAAGAACGTGAGGACTTGGTAGTCATATTCTTTACCAAAGTGGATTTCGAGTATCATGACTACAAGGCTCTTCATCACAAGTTCAACACCACGGAGCCGCCTCCAAACGGTCAGTATCTCCATGGTAAACCACCGTCAATATTACAAACAGCACAAGAAACCAAACCGAAACAGGACTTTCAATGTTACTTTGATTCTACTCAGTTGAACCTCATTGCGCGCCATGCCAATGAGGTTCATTTGTTCTCAGCCGATGTGTCGGAAGAGGATATGCGAAAACTCTTCTCGTGCCAAGTCTGCAAGCAGCTAAAGGCGAGAAGTAACAGACGTGTGGCATTCTTCTTTGACATGCTCTGCAGCAAGAACTTGATTTGCAAGCAATGGCAATCGGTCATTGCCAAGCATAAACTCATTCTGTCTTCATCAACAGACAAGCCACTTACAACAACCAAGCTGTCCTCAGCAACCAGTGATGCCAAAAGTACCAACGCCAGTATCTATGAGGCTATCCGCAAGAAAGTGCAAGAAATAGCAGATTGCGGTAAAAATGACAGCAAGGACACCATCTGACAGATGAAAACCTTGACAGTTGGCTTGATAGTCGGTTGACAGTCAAGCGCACTTCCATCCGATTGGGCAGAAATGCCCTTACCTTTGCCCTCCGTAATCAGAAACCTGGTTATGGAGGGCGACCTCGTTATGTGTAACGATAAATAAAATTACGACAATGATTGGACAGACAACAAATCAGGCAAACAATCCACCAAAGGATGGCGCTATCCTACCGCCAACGATAGACGTGGATAAACACGAGTTGACAGAACCAGAACTGGCAGATATGACACCAATGAGACTTGCCGAGCGCATTCAACAAATGGAAGAAGCATTCAAGCTGCTTGGACCAGTGGAGGATGTGCTGAACCGCATCAAGTGCTTGGAGAAATGGCTCTTTGCAGGAAAAGACGTGCTCACCCTTGACGAGGCAAGCGTATTCCTTGACGCTTCAAAGAGTCAGCTTTACAAACTGACACGTACCTTTGCCATTCCCCATTACAAGCCAAACGGCAAGACCATCTATTTCAGCAAGGAAGAACTGGTGGAATGGATCAAGAAGCACCCTGTGAAAACAAAAGAGGTGTATGAGCAGGATGCCATACGCTATGTGATGAACAAACCCTTGAAGAGCAGATGACGATGGAAGAAATGAACGACATGAGCCTCTTTGAAGGCGCAGCGGACAATGCTGATTTGTTGGAAAAGTTGCTGAAGGCATCGCTTATCCATGCGGACGAGACCTACCAGACACCGCCACAGATAATATGGGTGGACAACTCGACCATAGCCACGCTTGGCAACTTCAGTGCCTCCACAGGCAAGGCGAAGAGCCGAAAGACGTTCAACGTGTCCGCTTTGGTAGCTGCCTCGCTTGCTAACGGAAAGGTGCTGCAATATACGGCAAAACTACCCGATGACAAGCGTAAGATACTCTACGTTGATACGGAGCAGAGCCGTTTCCACTGTCACAGCGTGATGCAGCGCATCCTCCGGCTTGCAGGATTGCCCGACAACATGAACAGTGAGAACCTTGTGTTCTTCGGACTGCGAGAGTACAGTCCCAACCTCAGACTGCGGTTGATAGAATATGCTTTGCAGACACAAAAGGGGTTTGGCTTGGTCATCATTGACGGCATAAGGGACTTGATGCTCGACATCAACAATCCGAGCGAGTCTGTCCATATCATCAACAAACTGATGCAATGGTCAAGCCGCTATGACCTGCACATCCATTGCGTCTTGCACCTGAATAAGGGTGATGACAATGTAAGAGGTCACATAGGAACGGAACTCAGCAACAAGGCAGAGACGGTACTGGTGATAAGCAAGAGCAATTCGATGGCGAATGTGAGTGAAGTGAAACCGCTCAACATCCGAGACAAGGACTTTGCGCCCTTTGCGTTCCAAATAAACAAGGAGGGACTTCCAGAGATTGCCAAGGACTATGTGGTTGACTCCACCACAGCCAAACAGCCGAAGATGACAATAGCCGACATTACCGATGAGCAGCATGACAAGGCGCTTGGAATGGCTTTCGGCAAGAAAGTGGTGTCAGGTTATGAGAATGTGATAAACGCATTGACGAAAGGATATACAACTATTGGTTTTGCCAGAGGTAGAACAGTGATGTCAAAGTTGCTGACCTTCCTATTGAAGAGCAAACTGGTGGTGAAGTGTGGCAACAACGAGTATTGCAGAATGAAGGATTATCCTTCGTTTCCGCTGCTTGAAGAGCAGGAGGTGAAGAAGTGAGGATGAAGCGAAAATCGCTTCAAAAACCACTTCATTCACCTCGGTGTATATATAATAGTAGAACGGACGGATTTTGTGAAGTGGCATCATATTTAACTACATGGACATACGACAAAATGACTTCACAAAACCGTTCATTCACTCTGGTGTATATATAATAAGCGCACGAATGAACAAAAAATGAATGAAAGATGAACATACAACAAGCAAAGGAAATCAAACTCACGGACTATCTGAGCGCATTGGGACATCAGCCCAAACGATGCAGCAAGTCCACATCTTATTATCTGTCGCCATTGCATGCGGAGACAAAGCCATCGTTCAAGGTGAACTTCAGCCGAAACCAATGGTATGACTTTGCTCTTGGCAAGGGTGGCAACATCATTGCTCTTGCCCAACTTCTCTACAATACGGATGATGTGGGTGCTGCATTGCAGCATATAGCAGCGGACATGAACAACCCAAAGTCCACAAAGGCAAAACCTCCCATACCGACACAAGTAGAGACAGACAAGATGGACAAGGTACATATCCAAGAATTGTCCTACCCTGTGCTTATGTCGTATCTGCGTTCACGCCATGTGGATGCGGACATAGGTAAACGCTATTGCAAGGAGATCTGGTACACGTTTAAGGGCAAGCGGTATTTTGGTATAGCCTTTCCAAATAACAGGGATGGTTATGAGCTGCGTAACCCATATTATAAAGGTTGTTTGGGCGAGAAAGACATATCCTTGATACATTCACAGCAAGTTGGAGTGCAGGACAGATGCTGCATCTTCGAGGGGTTTATGGACTTTCTTTCGTACAAGACTTTGGAAAAGCGAGGCGACAATGTGATTTGCATACAAGAACCATGTGATTATATTGTACTGAACTCCATCAGTAGCCTTGGGAAATGCATGGAACGATTGGTGTGTTACACTGCTATCCATTGTTATCTTGATAATGACCAAGCAGGAACGGTGGCTGCCCATACAATCATGGACTGTTATCAAAACAGGGCAATCAACGAATCCATAAGATATGCAGAATACAAGGATGTCAATGATTATCTTATCGGCAGAAAATCCATTATTCCGCATAAAGAGGATGTATAAAACGATAATTTTCTACGGAGAAAGTCAATATTCTCCGTAGAAAACTATATTTTGCGTGATTTTTGCGTAGATTTCCGTACAAACATACTACACTTTTGAAAATATGTAGTAACTTTGTACAGAATTAAAGATGCAAATCATGGAAAAGCGTATGACAAATCCAAAATCTGAAGGCTACATCTCTGCAAAAGATATGGCAGGAAGAGCTGCATACTATAAAGTATTGCAAGCCGCCAAGAATGGCGAACTCACCAGAATAAAAAGAGGTGTGTATGCAACCGATGACCATTTGGCAAGTCAAATGCTTGATGTGGAAAAGGTTGTTCCTGGTGGCGTGTTGTGTCTGTATTCCGCTTGGTCACATTATCAGTTGACTACACAGGTACCACAAGAATATTGTCTTGCAATAAAAAGAGGCCGAAAAATCACCCTTCCAGATTATCCCCCAATTACACTATACCATTGGAGTGATACCGCCTTTAACCTTGGAATTACGAATACTGAGATTGAGGGTTTCAATGTGAGGATATATGATGTGGAGAAATGTGTCTGTGATGCAGTAAAGTATAGAAACAAAATCGGCATAGATGTCTGTACGGAGATTATAAAGGAATATCTGAAACGCAGAGATCGTAATGTCAGCAAACTGATGAAATATGCCTCACAACTGAGAGTTGCCAAAACATTGGGACCATATCTACAAATGGAACTATAAAATAATAAATATGACAACAAAGAATTATGCTCGCTCGGTAAGAGCGAAACTGCTTAATATATCGAAAGAAGAGAATGTCTTCTACCAATCGATATTGACACGATACTTTCAGGAGCGTCTGTTGTACCGTCTGTCGGTAAGTCCATACAAAGAACGCTTTATATTGAAAGGTGGTGCATTACTGTATGCCCATGAGCATTTGAAAGCAAGACCAACATTGGACATAGATTTCCTTGGTCAACAGATTAGCCGTGAGTTGGACAATATCAAGGAGACATTCAGAAATTTATGCGACATAGAATGTCTGGAAGACGGAGTTGTCTTTGAAAAGGACAGCATTAGCGTAGAAGAAATCACTCTCAAAAAAGAATATAATGGTGTGCGAGTGCATGTCAAGGTAGGACTTGACACGGCAAGCCAAGTTATTTCCATGGATGTAGGCTTTGGCGACATCATAACTCCTGCACCCGTTGACCTTTCTTATCCGGTGTTGCTGGACACATTACCAGAAGTTGACATCTTGGCTTACTCTTTAGAGACCGTGGTGGCTGAAAAGTATCAGGCAATGATAGACCATGCGACAGAGAACAGCCGCATGAAAGACTTCTTTGATGTGTACAGAATACTAAAAGCAGGAAATATTGACTTGAACACATTGCAAGAAGCCATCACAGCCACGTTTGAGAATAGAGGCACCGCCATCTCAACGGAATATAGCCTTTTCGAGGATTCTTTTGCGACAGATGCCAAACGAAATATTATGTGGAATAGTTATTTGAAGAAAATCAAATTCAAGGAGCCACTAACCTTCCAAGAAGTTTGGACATATATCACACAGGAACTGAAACAATACATGGAAAAATAAAGGTATTACGATATACCTTATCAAGCTCTCCCATTCGGAGGGCTTTTTTTATGCCCTTTTCCCAAACATGCGAAAACGAACAGAAGAAGCTGATTAAAGTATGATTGAGAGTATGATATATGATTATAATTTGAATATATCTTAAACTTTGATGGCCATACTTTACAAAATTCTTGTATGTCGGATTTTACTCTTTACTTTGCACTCGCAATTGGCACGTTTGCCACTGCATAGAGTATAAATCATCAATAAAACAAAGTATTATATGAGTCCATTTTTGATATTCGCTATCAGTCTTACCATTGCATACGCCATCTACTATGCGGTGATGATAACCAGAGACCTGTATGGTAAGAAGGAAGAAGCCAAGAGCAACGAGGAAGTGTTTGACATCAGCAACATAACGGAAGAGGAAGCCGCAGTAGCCGTCAATGAAAGCGATGGTGGCTTTAGCGTTGCCGACAAGCAATACGACACAAGTTTCCAAGACGGCACATCATACGATGAGGGCTATGGTATGGGAACAGAGAACAACGGAATGAGAGGTTATTCTCCAGAAACGGATTCTTCCGGCAGAGAAGATGATGTTGATGAAGACGAAGGAAATGATGTCAACCAACAGAAGCCGAAGAACGCAGCCGAGTCGTTGCAGGAAAAGATGGATGGGCAGATGGAGTCCACTTCTCCCATATGGATAGACGGACTATGGCAGGACGACTTCACGGAGAGCCTATTGAAACAAGGCGAGACAAAGCCAGGACAACCAAACATCAAAACAATACCAGTCAAGGATGAAATTTAGCCATATCATAAAGAATGTAGTAAGTTCCTTTGTCTTTGCGCTGCTCCCCCTGTCAGCATCAGCCAAATGCGGTAATGTGGACTATAGCTGGGGAGCAGACGCACTAGCAGGGATGCACGACTATGTGGTGACGATGATGCTGTATGTGCTGTATCTGACATACGCTGTCGCTGCTGTGATGGTGATTATATCCGCTTTGCAGATATACATCAAGATGAACACAGGGGAAGATGGTGTTACCAAGTCCATACTGACGCTGATAGGAGCCTGTCTGTTTATGATAGGTGCATCCATCCTGTTCCCAGCATTCTTTGGCTACCAGATTTAAGACTCAACTGCAGAAGAGTATATCATATGAAAGCGACAACACCTTTCTATATAATTATAATAAGGTGTTGCCAAACGAATCATTAACAAGTAAAACAAGAAAGAATGTTTAAGAAAACAACAAACTATCTGAAGAAGAACGCCAAGAGCGTCCTTTCTTCTGGACGCTTGAAAACATTGGCGCTAATGCTCCTTGTGGGCGGTGGCGTTGCCATGGCGCAGAACTCGGCAGGTGACTACACGGCAGGTACCACTGCGCTTACAACAGTGACGGAGGAAATTGCCAAATACGTACCTATCGTGGTCAAACTCTGCTATGCCATTGCAGGTGTTGTCGCCGTAGTGGGTGCCATCAGCGTTTACATCGCCATGAACAATGAGGAGCAGGATGTCAAGAAAAAGATCATGATGATTGTAGGAGCATGTATCTTCCTCGTAGCAGCAGCACAGGCATTGCCATTGTTCTTCGGTGTGACCAACTAACGAGTGAGAGTTATTCCGTGCATATTCAGTAAGTGAGAAACGACGTGAAGAATGGCAAGAGAAGAGCAGGAAATCCGCTACCCCGATTACCCACTGTTCAAGGGACTCCAGAAGCCCCTTGAATTCATGGGAATACAAGGGCGGTATATCTATTGGGCAGCAGCCACGGCAGGAGGAGCCATCATCGGCTTCATTGCCGCCTACTGTCTGATGGGTATTATTGCAGGACTGATAGTGTTGGTCGTGGCAATCACTACGGGTGCAGGTCTCATCATGTTCAAGCAACGGAAGGGACTACATACCAAGAAGAACGGCCAAGGAGTGTTTATCTATGCCTACAGCAAGCGCATATAAAAATGTGAAACAAAAAAGTATCGACATGACCAAGATGTGGATGACAAGTAGAAAGTGAACGACTGGTAGGCTCATTCTCCCCCAAGGGTGTGGGCCTACCTTTATTTGTTTCAGCGAAAGTATCGCATCTTTGACATAAAAGAATGGTTATGAGCATGAAAGCAAAGAACATTATCATTATGGCATTGGCTGGCATATTGCTGACCGCATGCAAGGACAAGACCTACAAGCCACCCACATTGGATGCCATGAGGAGTGCTGACAAGGCAAGAGCTGCTTGGGCGAGAGAGGCAGAAGAACATCCTGCGACCGTGGAAACACAAACAAGCAGGATGGATTCCACTGCAAAGGATAGTGTATCAACCCTTTATAGCGAAGAAAGCTACAATACCTCTTATCAAGAGAATGACAACGAATCATCCAGTATGGGAGAAAATCATCAATCATCCGAAGAAACAGAAGAATAAACGAATATGGTACTATATGTAATCTTATTTTTCGTGGCAATCTGCATTGGCATGGCCATATCGGTCTATGCCTTTGGTACTGGTGGCAAGCGGAAGAAAATCTTTCAGGACATCTACTTCTCCGTGGAAGACACGGATGGTATCGGTGTGCTCTATACCAAGACTGGAGAATATTCTGCCATTCTGAGAATGGAGAACCCTGTGCAGAAGTATTCTGCCAATATAGACAGCTATTATGAGTTCACCAACCTGTTTGCTGCCATCGCACAGACTCTGGGTGAAAGCTATGCCCTACACAAGCAGGACATCTTTACCAGAAAGCAGTTTGAGGATGAGAGTGGCAAGGGGCATGAGTTTCTATCAGAATCCTACTTCCGCTATTTCAACGGAAGAGAATATACAGACAGCATGACCTATCTGACCATTACGCAGGAGAACAAGAAGAGTCGTCTGATGTCTTTCGACAACAAGAAGTGGCGAGATTTCTTAGTGAAAATCAGAAAGGTGCAAGACCAGCTGAAGGATGCTGGTATCAAATCAGAGTTCTTAAACAAACAAGAGGCAAGTCTGTATGTTGACCGTTTCTTTGCCATGAACTTCCGGGACAAGATGTTGAGCATGACAGGATTCAAGGTGGATGACGAGATGATAGGTATGGGTGACAGACGCTGTAAGGTATATAGTCTTGTGGATGTGGATTGCGCTAATCTGCCGACACAAATCCGTCCGTTTACCAACATCGAGGTGAACAACACCAGCATGCCAGTGGATCTGGTGTCATTGGTGGACAGCATACCAGGTGTGGAGAGTGTGGTGTATAACCAAATCATCTTTGTACCGAATCAGAAGCGTGAGCTTGCTCTGCTAGACAAAAAGAAGAATCGCCATGCCAGTATGCCAACCCCAAGCAATCTGATTGCCGTGGAGGACATCAAGCGAGTGCAGGAGGTGATAGCGAGAGAAAACAAGCAGTTAGTATATACCCACTATAATCTGATAGTGACGGTGAAGCCAAACACGGATATACAAAAGTGTACCAACCATCTGGAGAATGCCTTTGGCAGGATGGGCATACATATCTCGAAGCGAGCCTACAACCAGTTGGAACTGTTCGTCAATTCATTCCCCGGCAACTGCTATGGGATGAATGCCGACTACGACCGATTCTTGACCTTGGGCGATGCCGCCACCTGCCTGATGTACAAGGAAAAGATTGTGCATAGCGAGGACACACCCTTCAAGGTCTATTATACCGACCGCCAAGGAGTGCCAGTAGCCATCGACATATCAGGAAAAGAGGGACGAAACAAGCTGACCGACAACAGCAACTTCTTTGTCCTCGGTCCTTCGGGAAGCGGCAAGAGTTTTTATGTAAACTCCATGGTGCGCCAAGCTCATGAGCAGGACACCGACATCGTGCTGGTAGATACAGGTAACTCGTATGAGGGACTGTGTGAATACTTCGGCGGAAAATACATTTCCTATACCGAGGAGCATCCTATCACGATGAACCCTTTCAAAATCAAGCGAGAGGAATGGAACATCGAGAAGTTGGGATTCCTAAAGAACCTGGTGATGCTGATATGGAAAGGAAGTCAAGGCACAGTGAACAAGACCGAAGGCAGACTGATAGAACAAGTCATCAACGAGTATTATGATGCCTACTTCACCACCAAGCGAGTGAGCAACCTCTGTTTCAACAGCTTCTATGAGTTCAGTACTGAGCGACTGCCGAAGATATGCGAGGAGAATGGTCTGCATGGCATAGACCTGTCATCCTACAACTATCTGTTGAAGGACTTCTATAAAGGAGGCAGCCACGATGTGACGCTGAATGAGAATATGGACAGCAGTCTGTTTGATGAGACCTTCATCGTCTTTGAAATCGACAGTATCAAGGATGATCCATTGCTCTTTCCATTGGTGACACTCATCATCATGGACGTGTTCCTGCAGAAGATGCGCATCAAGAAGAACCGAAAGATGCTCATCATCGAGGAGGCATGGAAGGCCATCGCCTCGCCAATGATGGCGGAATACATAAAATATCTGTATAAGACCGCCAGAAAGTTCTGGGCAAGCGTGGGTGTGGTGACGCAGGAGATACAGGACATCATCGGAAGTGAGATAGTTAAGGAAGCCATCATCAACAACTCTGATGTGGTGATGCTGCTCGACCAGAGTAAGTTTAAGGAACGCTTCGATACTATCAAGGCAATACTCGGTTTGACCGATGTGGACTGCAAGAAAATCTTCACTATTAACCGTTTGGAGAACAAGGAAGGACGCAGTTTCTTTCGTGAAGTGTTCATCAGACGAGGACAGACCAGCAATGTGTATGGTGTGGAAGAACCTCATGAGTGCTATATGACCTACACCACGGAACGAGCGGAGAAGGAAGCATTAAAACTCTACAAGCGAGAGTTGAAATGCAACCACCAACAAGCTATCGAAGCCTATTGCAGGGATTGGGATGCAAGTGGTATCAGCAAGAGCCTCGCCTTTGCTCAAAAGGTAAATCAGGCAGGAAAAGTACTGAATTTAGGGAACAAAAATAAAAAGTAATCAAAGATGAAACGACTTCTATCCATCATAATGCTGATAGTCTGTGTGTTGGCAAAGGCTGACGCACAGTACTACAGCGTGAACTATGACAGGCAGACGGTAGCTGCTATGGCAGCTGCATACGGAACGGAAGCCGTGGCAGAGGCATACTATAACGAGCAGGTGCAGAACATCTTGAAGCACTATAATGCAGCAGAAGTGGCAAGTGCCGGCATCTTCGCCTCAAAATTCTTGGAACGCAAGGCAATGACGGAGTTGGGCATCTGGAACAGTAGCACAGAGAACTACTATTACCGCCGTATCTACAACATGGTGTCGGGCAAAATCATGCCGAAGATATGGACGGTGGCAGGAATGATGCTGAAAAGTCCGCAGACAGCCCTCTATTGGGGAAGTTATCTTGTGACGATATGTGATGACACCAAGAACCTGTGTATGCAGTTTGAGAGTGTGGTAACAAACAGCACCCTCACATTCTCGGACATTGCCTTTCTGCAAATCAACCAGGAGATAGCAGCCATCTTGAAACTTTCAGAGATTGGCAACGTGGATTGGAAGAAGATGTTGGACGATTTGTCGAAGGTGCCAGGCAATTTTACAGTGGACAATCTGAAAGCCGACATCGACAATCTGTATAAGGCAGGGGCCAACCTTGCAGGAGCAGGAATGAACAATATCGGCAATGCCCTGTTGCAGAGCAGCCAGTTCAACGACCTCTTCCAAGGCAAACTCAGTGCAGCCATCGATATTGTGGATAACTATTCCTCGCTGTTCAAAAGTCTCGACAAGAGCGTAGGCAACACCCTCTTGGGCATGATTGGAGGCAAGGACAACGTGGCAGGACTTTTCTCTCTTGCCAACTATAACCTCACCTCATGGATGACGGACTATCTGGATGAGACGGCAGGAAACTACTACACGCAAAGATGGTATATCGCCCGACGAGACCAAGGACGAGAAAAACTGTGCGACTATGTACCGCCCACCGATGACAACAGCATCTTGAAAGGCGACCACTGGTACAGAATCAACACCAAGGATGCCAACTTCTATCCCAACAATAGCCAAAAGGAAGCCATCCTGCAAAACTCGGAGAATCATGCAGGATGGTCAAGAACAAGGGTGCAACAGCTCAACAACCAGAATGATGGCTTTACCTACAGTATCAGCTATTGGTTGAACAGCTACATCATCAGTAGCAAGAAAAAAGGACAGAAACAGAAGGCATACGCCTACGAGATACAGGTGTACAAGAGTTGGAACAGGACAGAAGAAGTGTATGAGGCAGTCTTTGACTCCTATTCGATGGACTTGAACACCTTCAAGGCACAACTGCAAGCCCGGTTGAGCGAATGGAATGACAACGAGGAAGGCTATACCTATTATATAGGCAGTGATGCACGCAACTACTATCAGGCAACCGATGCCGCCAAACTGAAGGGATGCGAGAGCGTGACCATTAGTGTGACATGCAGCGACGGTGTGCAGTTGGGGCAAGGCACCACACAATACAAATGCAAGAGTTGCAGAGGTTCGCTGAATGACCACAGCAAGAAATGCGCCATGACAACATCTGTGACAGAAAACAACCTTGACCTCTCGGACTTGTATAAGCAGGAGCAGGAAGCCAATGCCAAGATAACCTCTTTGCAATCGCAAATCAGTCAGTTGGAAGCGGAGAATAAATCACTTGTCAAGCAAATAGCCAATGCAAGTGTGGAAGATGCAGCCAAGTATCGGGAGCAATACAACAAGAACAAGGCTTCCATCGAACAACTGAACAAAGAACTTGACACATGGAAACAGAAGCAAAGGGAAATAGAGGAAGCCAAAGCAGAGGCAGGAAAGGACAATGACGTGGCGACGGATGACTACTATCGCATACCTGCCATCATGAGTGACTGCAAGAGTGCCTATAATCTGACTTGGCAAGGGGAAGGAACATGGAGCGGCTATACTTACATTCGAAAAGCCACCATGCCCAACATCAACGGCATCATCACCTTCAAGGCGACATTGAAGATCGCCCGAAAGCCGAAATATTTCTTGGGCATCAAGATACACAGAGCCATCCTTCAGATCAGTTGGGAGCTCACATCTGAATACACCAACACCTCGGTAGTGGATGTGATAACGCTTGACCCAAGCAAGACCGAGCAGGAAAAGACAGGCGAAGTGAACAAGCGCATCTCGGAAATCGCACAGGAATATCCATCGTGCAAGATAACCACCGAGTATGCTAAAAGCGCACCTGCCGATGACAATAACACCGATGATACCTTCCATCTGCTATGGTCGAGCGACAGACTGGAGATAGCCAGGGAGGTGGACAGCAGAATCACCAAGATATACGCAGACTTGGTGTCGTTGGAGAAGATGATGCACTACAAGCGCAACATCATCGACGTGCTGATGGACATCGCTCCACATATCAATGCTGACGAAGGACGACGGTTGACACTTGTGGAGAAATGCAAGAAACGTTGGTTAAGGAAAGCTGCCGACACCAAACACTCGGATAATTATCACGGCAAGTTTAATGATGAAGACAATGAAAATGAGAAATAGAAAAGAATACAAGGCTGATGCAGCGGAGAGGGTTGCAGGGTCAGTGAGCAAGAAGCGACGAATGGGTATTGTGAGAACATTGCTGGTAGCAATCTTGCTCCTCGCCCTCCCCTCTAAAACATTCGCCCAATGGGGATTTGATGTTGCCAGTGTGGAAGCCTACATCAATGACCACAAGAAACAGCGGAGCCTGTTGCTTGCAAGAAGCACTTTGGAATACAGCAATAAACTGTTGCATAGTTACAGCAAGGACGAGACCAAGGCATACAAGGAACTGAACGTTGACCTTGACAAGTACACCAGGGCATTTGATGTGATAGATGTGCTGTATCAAAGTTTACGAACCAGTCTGAACGTGTACTCAACCTACGAGAGTGTGAGCGACAGAATATCGGACTATAAGAAGCTGTTGGATGACTACAACAAAAAAGTCATCAAACGAAAGCGCATTTCGCTTGCCGATACCATACTGATAGGTATTAACCGACGAGCCATAGAGAATATCGCAAATGAAGGCGAATACCTCTACAAAAGCGTGAGCGACTTGGTGCTGTATGCCACAGGAGCGGCAGCGTGTTCCACGGCAGACCTTCTTGTGGTATTGGAAAGCATCAACACCTCGCTTGACAATATAGAGAAGCATCTGAACAAAAGCTACTTTGAGTCGTGGCGATATATCCAAGTGCGCATCGGCTATTGGAAAGAAAAGGTTTACCGAACCAAAAGCAAGCAGCAAATACTGGAAGATGCCTTCGGTCGGTGGAGAGTGGCAGGTAAACTCGGATATTGAGAGAACGAAGAATTTATAATCCCATATATAATAATGTATAGGCATGGATAGAAAGAAAACAAGAATAGGAACCATCATGTTGATGTTGGGAGTCGCTATCAGCGGCAATGCCCAAAGTGGTGTGACATACAATCATGACAGTTCGAAAAAGAACCAGATAACGGTGATGGAAATCGGTAGTGGTAGTCTGTCACCAGAATTGTACTATCAGTTACTGCACAGCAGTTACAAGAAATCGGCTGCCAGCAAGAACAAACTCGGTTTTCGTACCACGGCAGGAATCGGAGCTTACAATCAAGTGGAATATGCCGAAGCCATCGACTCTGCCCTGACTAAGAGAGCAGAGATTGAGGCGTTGAATATGGCAGACCGTCAGATTGACCTCGCCTGGAAAGTGGAAGGAAGCAAAATTAACAGCAAGATGAATGCCTTCAAGAGCAACATCGACCGCATCCTGCCTGTAGGCGGATCCATCGGTGACAAGCAACGCTGGACAGAATACTATCATGTCTATGAGACAGCCATCAAAGCCACCAAGGATGCCTATATGCCCAATGCCAAGCGTAAGAAGATGTACCTACAGATTTATGCAGATGTGGCAAAACAGAACGAGACACTTGTGAAGCAACTGGTGCAGATTTCGAATGCCAGCAAGACCAAGGAATTGTTGACAGCAAACGGCAACTACCAGACCGCCAACAAACGAAGTATCATCAGCAGTGCATCCAGCAAATGGCGAGAGGCAGGAATGGCAGTGAGAAACAACACATCTTCTGGCAGTAATAACGGTTCGAACGAGGATGACAATGATTTGAAAATAAATAGATAAGGAGTTATGGCAGACAACAGCAGCATATTATCAGACTTCGGTATCAACATCTTGGAAGAAGAGATTGATGACGTGATTTTCCAGACCAACGAGTTCCTGTGCGACGCTACTTTCACAGGCTCGAATGGGCCTTTTTGGTGGGTCGTTCAAATGTGTATGGCACTCGCAGCCCTCTTCTCTATCGTGGTGGCAGCGAACATGGCCTACAAGATGATGGTGAAGCATGAGCCACTGGATGTGATGAAACTATTCAAGCCATTGGTGATAAGCATCATCCTCTGTTGGTGGTACCCACCTGCCGATACAGGCATGACGAACAGTGGCAGCAATTGGTGCGTACTAGACTTTCTGAGTTACATACCCAACTCCATCGGAAGTTATACCCATGATCTTTATGAGGCGGAAGCCACACAGATAGAGGACAAGTTTACGGAAGTTCAGCATCTCATCTACACCAGAGACACGATGTATACCAACGTACAAGCCCAGGCAGACATTGCCCATAAGGGAACAACAGACCCGAATCTGGTGGAATCGACCATGGAGCAGACAGGTGTGGATGAAGTGACCAACATGGAAAAGGACGCAGCCAAGCTGTGGTTTACCTCACTGACTGCAGGAGCCGTAGTGAACATCGACAAGATAGTAATGCTGATAGCATTGATCGTCTTCCGTATCGGTTGGTGGAGCACCATCTATTGTCAACAGATACTGTTGGGAATGCTGACGATATTTGGACCGATACAATGGGCGTTCTCCCTCTTGCCGAAATGGGAAAGCAGTTGGGCGAAGTGGCTGACAAGGTATCTGACCGTGCATTTCTATGGAGCGATGTTGTACTTCGTAGGCTTCTACGTGCTGCTACTTTTCGACATTGTGCTCTGCATACAGGTGGAGAACCTGACGACTATCACCGCCAGTGAGCAGACGATGGCGGCGTACTTGCAGAACTCGTTCTTCTCGGCAGGGTATCTGATGGCAGCAAGTATCGTGGCTTTGAAGTGTCTGAACTTGGTTCCAGACCTTGCGGCATGGATGATACCAGAGGGCGATACCGCATTCTCTACCAGAAACTTCGGTGAGGGTGTGGCACAGCAAGCCAAAATGTCGGCACAGGGAACACTTGCCCATGTTGTTCATTAAAGGTAAAAAGGTAAAAGAGTAAAAAGGTAAATAACGAAATAGCAATGGTAATCAAGAATTTAGAGAATAAGGTGAAGTTGGTGACTATCATCTGTAGCCTGTTTCTGATAGGGTGCGTGCTGATAAGCATCAGTAGCATCTGGACGGCAAAGAACATGGTAGTGGATGCACAGAACAAAATCTATGTGTTGGATGGCAACGTGCCAATCCTGGTGCAGCGCACGACTATGGATGAGACACTGGATGTGGAAGCAAAGAGTCATATCGAGATGTTCCATCATTATTTCTTCACATTGGCACCAGATGACAAGTACATCAAATACACGATGGAGAAAGCCATGTATTTGGTGGATGAAACAGGACTGGCGCAGTACAATACACTGAAGGAGAAGGGCTTCTACTCCAACATCATGGGAACGAGTGCCGTGTTCAGCATCTTCTGTGACAGCATCAAGTTTGACAAGGAGAAGATGGAGTTTACCTACTATGGCAGACAGCGCATCGAGCGCAGAACCAATGTGCTGACCCGTGAACTGGTGACGGCAGGACAACTGAAACGAGTGCCGAGAACCGACAACAACCCACATGGATTGCTGATAATAAACTGGAGAACCTTGCTCAACAAGGACATCGACCAGAAGACAAAGTCGAACTATTAAAGGTAAAAGGGTAAAAAAGTAAAACAAGAAGTAAAAAGAAATAACGATGAACACAAAAGGATTTAAGCAGATGCTCATTGGGGAGAAGATGCCCGACAAGGATGACCCCAAATACAAGGAACGCTATGAGCGAGACGTGAAAGCCGGAAGGAAGTTTGCCAAGATGTGCAGAATCGACAAGGCGGCAGCCAAGGTACAGAGGTTTGCCGACTTGCACAAGACCCTATTCCTGGTCATCGTGTTCGGATTTGTGGGTGTGAGTTTCAGTTTCAACATCTATCGCATGGCAAGGGCTTATCACTATCAGGGAGAGCGACGCACCGCCACGGAGAGACAGGACTCGCTGATAAAGGCTCGCCATCAGAATATGGGGAATGCAAAGAACATAGTAAGGACCAATGAGGATGCACGCCATCCTCATAAAGACAAATAACGATGAAGCTGACAGAAAGAATCAATTTCAGACAACCCAAGTACATGCTACCTGCGATTGTCTATCTTCCACTGCTCGGTGCATCCTACTTTATCTTCGACCTCTTTGATACCAAGGTGGCGGAGAAAAAGGATGCCAATATGCAGACCACGGAATATCTGAATCCGAACCTGCCACAAGCTCATATCAAGGGCGGTGACGGTATTGGAGGCAAGTATGAGAACATGTTGAACGCCTACGGCAAGATAGAAGACCATAGTGCCGTGGAGAATATAGACCGAGACAATGAGCAAGAAAAAGAAGAATACCAAAGCAAGTATTCGGATGCAGAACTGCAACAGTTGGATGCCGAAGCCAAGAGGCAAGCAGAAATGGAAAAACAGAGAGAAGTGCAAGAAGCCCATGAGCGACAAAGAGAGAACGAGGCGTTGGCGGAACTGAACAAGGCACTTGCCGAAGCAAGGCTGAAGGGACAGCAAGCCACGCAACAGAACTCATCGTCTTCAGCAACAGCATCCGATGAAACAACAGCTACAGTCAAGGGCGGTATCAACATTGAAGGCAAAATCAAAGTGAATGAGAATGCCCGAAAGGAAACGGACGAGAATGATAAGCCAAGTGAGGTAGTGAAAAAGGTGAAGACATCATCGGATTACTTCAATACATTGGCGGTGAATGAGAAAGAGCCGACACTCATCAAGGCCATCATTGACGAAAATGTGAAAGCCGTGGATGGAAGCCGTGTTCGCTTGCGACTGCTTGATGATGTGGAAATCGATGAAATGGTGGTGAAGAAAGGCGCATACCTGTATGCCACCATGAGCGGTTTCAGTTCGCAACGAGTGAAAGGAACAGTGAAAAGCGTGCTGGTGGATGATGAAATAGTGAAAATCAACCTGTCGCTCTATGATACAGACGGCATGGAAGGCCTATATGTGCCAAGCAGCCAGTTTAGAGAGACCACCAAGGATGTGGCAAGCGGAGCCGTGACAGGGAATGTGGATATGAATACCACCAATACTGGCAGCAGTTTTTCACAATGGGGCATGCAGACCATGCAGAATGCCTATCAGAAAACAAGCAATGCCATAGGTAAGGCAATCAATAAGAATAAAGTGAAACTGAAATATGGCACCTTTGTGTACTTGATAAACAGCAAAGAGACCAAGAGTAAGTAAACGACAACATCCAAAGAATACGAATATGAATATCAAGAAGACCATTGGTACACTGATGATGTGTGCAATAAGTGCCACTCCGATGATGGCACAACAGACCAGTGCGGAGAGCTATCAGCCCTGCACATACCAGGAGATGGAGCAGCTGACCGTGAACGAGCAAGTGACTACTGTCATAACGGCAAGTGAACCCATCCGCTTTGTGGACATATCCACCGACAAGATAGCAGGAGACCAACCCATCAACAATACTGTGCGTCTGAAACCAAAAGAGGGACTGCATGAAGATGGCGAAGTGCTTGCCATCGTGACCATTGTGACAGAACGATACCGCACACAATATGCGCTACTCTATACCACCAGACTGCAAGAGGCAGTGACGGATAAGGAGATACAACAGATAGAGAAGAATGCCTATAACAATCCTGCGGTCACATTGTCCTCTACGGACATGGCTCGATATGCTCGTCAGATTTGGAGTTCGGAAGCTCATGTGAACAATGTGAAGACCAAAACTCATAAAATGGTGATGAGACTGAACAACATCTATTCGTCGGGCGACTATTTCTTCTTGGACTTCTCAGTGGAGAACAAGACAGACATACCGTTTGACATAGACCAAATACGATTGAAGCTGACGGACAAGAAGACCACAAAGGCAACCAACTCACAGATGGTAGAGTTGCATCCAGTCTTCACGTTGGAACAGACCAAGCGTTTCCGCTATGGCTACCGCAATGTGATAGTCATTCGGAAGATGACATTCCCGAATGACAAGCAATTAACCATCGAAATGACGGAGAACCAAATAAGCGGTCGCACCATCTCATTGAAAGTGAACTATAGCGATGTGCTGTCAGCCGACTCATTCAATCCGATTTTTCTAAAATAGCAATCATATCCAATGGAAGAAAGCAAGGAGCTACAAGGATTTTACAAGATATTCAGAGCGGTCATCTACATATCCGTGTTGATGGAGTTCTTTGTGTATGCCATAGACCCAAGGGCGATAGACGGCTTTGGCGGTGTGGTGTGCGACCTGCACGACCGCATCAAGCTGTGGTTCATCTACCATGACGGCAACCTGGCGTATAGCAAGGTGGTGACGTTCTTGTTGGTGTGCATCACCTGTGTAGGCACGAGAAACAAGAAACACTTGGAATTTGATGCCCGAAGGCAGGTGCTGTACCCCTTGGTGAGTGGCGTGCTGCTGTTGGTATTGTCCGTGTGGCTCTTTGGCTATATGATGGACACTCGTCTCTATACCCTAAGATTGAACACCATTCTCTATATGGTGGCAACCATCATCGGAACAGTACTGGTGCATGTAGCCTTGGATAATATATCGAAGTTTCTGAAGGAAGGACTGATGAAAGACCGTTTTAATTTTGAGAACGAGAGTTTCGAGCAGTGCCAGAAGGAGGAATACAACAAATACAGCGTGAATATCCCTATGCGCTACTACTATAAGGGCAAATTCCGCAAGGGATGGGTGAATATCGTGAACCCTTTCCGAGGTACATGGGTTGTGGGTACTCCTGGTAGCGGTAAGACATTCTCCATCATCGAGCCGTTCATCCGTCAGCACAGTGCAAAAGGCTTTGCCATGGTCGTTTACGACTACAAGTTCCCAACCTTGGCAACCAAACTGTACTACCACTACAAGAAGAACCAACAGCTGGGCAAACTGCCAGAAGGCTGCAAGTTCAATATCATCAACTTTGTGGATGTGGAATACTCCAAGCGAGTAAACCCGATACAGCAGAAGTACATCAATAACTTGGCAGCAGCGAGTGAGACCGCAGAGACACTGCTTGAATCCCTGCAAAAAGGCAAGAAAGAAGGCGGTGGCGGCAGCGACCAGTTCTTCCAGACATCAGCCGTCAACTTCCTCGCCGCCTGTATCTACTTCTTTATCAACTATGGCAAAGAGCCATACGACAAGGATGGCAAGATGCTGATAGCAGAGAAAGTACTTGATCCGAAGACCATGCAGATGAAGCCGACCGGAAAGGTATTTAACCATGCAGGAGAAGAAGTGGAACCAGCCTATTGGTTAGGCAAGTATAGCGATATGCCCCATATTCTGAGTTTCCTGAATGAGAGTTACCAGACCATCTTCAATGTGCTGGAGACCGATAATGAGGTAGCACCATTGTTGGGACCGTTCCAGACCGCCTTGAAGAATAAGGCGATGGAGCAATTGGAGGGTATGATTGGTACATTGCGTGTCTATACCTCTCGCCTCGCCACCAAAGAAAGCTATTGGATATTCCACAAGGACGGCGATGACTTCGACCTGAAGGTCAGTGACCCGAAGA
>ENA-OXZS01000102-OXZS01000102.1-human-gut-metagenome-genome-assembly--contig:-NODE-102-length-21786-cov-64.624500_pt1 | contig 21786 bp, 9 predicted proteins | sample MGYA00243418_ERZ652800 | MGnify/ENA primary metagenome ERZ652800 (study PRJEB26926, sample SAMN06164501) | human gut metagenome | biome: ENVO:00009003; feature: ENVO:2100002; material: ENVO:00002003...
TGCCCCCAGCAGGGAGTGGGAATGAAAGTTAAGAACAAGCCTTGACACAGTTTAATTTACACCCCCATTCTGGGATTTTTTATACCATTTGTTTAATATTTATATTATATAGATTCTACATCATCGTACACATTATTATATATAGTACGATGCGAGCATTATAAAACGTCTCATCTATTACTTGATAACCATCTTTTTACCATTCTTGATGACAACGCCCTTATAGTTCTTACCTACCTGCTGACCAGCGAGGTTGAAGCACTTGCCATCCTTAGCTACATTTGCACTCTCAATATTAGAAATGCCTGTAGTAGGCTCTTCTACAATTTCAAATGTAGCAGCATTCTGCCAAGCTGGATAGTGAATAGTCTTAGTAGCATCATACTCACCAACTGTTGCATTATCAAAATCCTCTGTTGAAAGGAGGTTGCCATCTGCATCATACACCTTAATGCTACCAATATAGATGACTGCATCCTTAGGCATCTTTCCTACATTCAGCAAGAGTGCAGTAGCTGCATACTCATAATCCTTCAAAATTTCCGGATTACAATTTTTGGTATTACCATTTGTATGATCTATCTCCATTCCTGGCTTTGCAGTACAGTGGGAGTGACAAGTAACCGTGGTCTTACCAGGGAAGTTTATTACTGCCTCTGACTTTTGACTAGTCAAGGTAAGTTCCTCAGTATAATTGAACACTGCAGAAGCATTCCACTCCGTCATATGCTCTGTCTGAGTCTCGTCAATAGCCTCTGTTCCGATTTTGAATTCGGTACCAGCTGTAGTGTACACATCAAACTTCACGACATAAGCCTTGCCCTTCTCTAGATTCTTAAGGTTGATATAACACTGGCTGTCCCAAGGATTAACCTTGTCAGCGGTGCCAGTAATCTTCAGCACCTTGTTAGCTGCACTCACGTTAACTGCCATCAAGGCAGCAGCAATCAAAGTAAAAATTTTTTTCATAAGCTTTTAATTTTAAGTTTATTGATAATAATTGTTCATTCGTGGAACGAGAAATGTTTCTCATTTCCACAGGCAAAAGTAACAGAAAAGGCTGAAAAAGACTTTGCGTGGTATAACAAATACTTTGTGAGAAGTACCAAATAGGTTTGATAGCCAACATTATAACGAAAATGATACACCATCAAACCTATTTGAAGAGGAAATCACAACAAAGGAGTCATATAAATCGGTAAGAGGAGCGTTTGTCCATCTTTCTTCAAATCCTTTGTATACAAGAGATATCTCTTATCTATTCGATCAGAATATTTAGCACAAAACTCGTCTAGTGACTTATGAGTATTATATCCTGAGGATTTCACCTCTATCGGATAAATTTTCTTTCCTCTTGAAAGAAGGAAATCCACTTCATAACTTTTATGGCTAGTAGCATGAATACATCACGTCCTTCTCTAGGAAGCCAAATTAAAGATTTTGGCACGAAAACGCAAGGCATTGAATATTGGTGGCGTGGCTAGCGAGGCTTACATTTGGTGTTGCCAATGGCATCCATTCAAGTATAGTAAACAGCGAAGTCACACTAGACAATCTCTTTCAAGAATGACACATAGGAGAAAGAGAATATTTTCATCATAAAAAAAATGCAAAAAGGTTGACCGTGTCATCACAACACAGCCAACCTTAACGACTAACATCTTTTTTCGGTTAATCTTTGTATGATAAACCTAAAACTAATGTCTTTTAGAGTAATTACTTGGCTTCCTTCCAATATTCTGGAGCACCAAGGCCTGCAGCAAAACCTGCATAGGTATGCTTGCGATAATAATCCAAATCCCAGAGGCCTACTGGCAAACCAGGACGCCAACCACTATTGGCAGGACTGTCAGTAGCACACCACTGGCAGATACCCCACTGCTGCTCCTTAGGAACAATCTCAAGATATTTCTTGACGATAAACTCGTAGTAAGCACGCATTGCCTTGTGCTGTTCCTCGGTCATATCAGTAGTCTTTACTTGGATATATGGGTCTTTGCTGTTCTTATCCACGTTCGGAACCTCCAAGCCCATATCCAACTCAGAAATACGAACCAACCTACCTGTACTAACCATCAGGTTGAGCATGTTCACGTAAGCATCCTCTCTTTTTTTCTGCTCAACAGGATCCATGCAGCATGAAACGTGCATCTGACTGCCGATACCATCAATCTTGGTAACGCCGTCCTTCTCCCACTCCTCAATCCAATGAATCAGACTCTTGAGCTTCTTGTTATCGTCGTAAGCAGTTTCGAGGTTATAATCATTGATGAAGAGCTTCAACTCCTCAGGTTTTCCACCAGCATCAGCAAAGCCCTTGCGAGCTGCAGCTACAGCAGTGCGAACATAATCAAGGGCACCCAGGTAATCCTGCCAGTAGAATTTGTTCTTGGCATCATCTGGAGAAACTGTACCACGTGTGGCAGACTGGAGATCGTAGTAACCATCGCCATCAATATCTTTACCAGAGATAGACTCGTTTACAACATCCCAAGCCTTCACCTTACCCTCGGTAGCTGCCATCATGCCGTAAATCCAATTCTGCAAAACAGGAGTAAGTGCTTTCTTCTTTTCCTCATCTGTAAGAGGAATAGTATTTGAAGGCTTCGTGTAGTAAACTTCAAAATCATCAATATGGAGGGTACCCGCATATTTGCCGATATTCAGCAGCAGGCGCAAGGCATTGTCACCATTACATGTGGTAGCTACATCAACTTCCTTCCAATCAGTTGTAACCTTGATGGTAGGGAAGTCACCACAGCCTATGTATCCTTCAGGATTCTGGAATCCAGCACCAAATTCGCCAGCTACAGAACCCTTGATTTTCATCTTCAAGTGATAGGTTTTACCATTCTCGAAAGCGAAACCTGGTTCATAGTTAACCTGTGCATTCCAAGGGTTTTCCTTGGCTGCGTTGTTACCAACCTCACAAACACCATTTACAATCTTTGGCGCATTATCCATACCCCATCCACCAAGGTTCTGACCATCATCAAAGGTAAGATGCCCAACACTTACAGGGATTTCAACAGAAGGAGCCTCGAAATGAGAGATTTTAATAGACTTCCAATAAATCTTACCTGCAAAATCTCCGTGCTGGAAGAAGAGACCATTACTATCCATGACAGGAGTTACATCGAACGAAACTTCTTTATAATCACCACCTACAGGAATCTTGAAGGTATTCTTGGCGCCAGCTCCCCAGTTACCCAACTTAAAGCGGATATTAGCAGGCGATTCACCTTCTGCCTTGCAAAGGAAGGTAATCTTATATTTAGTGCCTGTTTTAAGAGGAATGCCATTTACCAGCCAGTACTGAAGCTCATAAAATGGGTCTATCGGCTCTGGATTGGTTATGACCACAGCACCACCTTTATTCCACTCTGTTTTTACAGAAGCAGGCGAACCCGTCCAATCGTAAGATGAAAGAGTAGAACAGTCAAGTTCATAATCAGTCTTCTCAACTTTCTGACTAGGGTCTACTTCTATTACCTTATCAGCAATCAGCCCATTCAGATACTTGTTAGGCTGCTGTTCATGCCAAGCCAAGGTATGACCATAAACCGAAAGACCTGCATCTGTGGCATTCTTAACATATTCACTTACATTATCAAAATTCATGCGACCATCATCAGCAACACAAGAAGCCATCTTCATGGCGTTGCCGGCTACAGTCTCATTGAAATTGCTACCAGCAAGACAATATACAAGTCCCTGCTTGTTGAATTCGGCTGCTTCGAGCGCAATGCCCAACTTAAAGTCGGGATTGCACTTGCCGGAAGCTTTCATATCTTCCACGTATTTCTTCAAAGGCTCGTAGTTATTCAGATACTGATATTCCTTCAAATTCTTGGTCATATCAGTTCTGTACTCCGAGAACTTGTCATCAGCACAAGAAGACAAAGCCAAGAGAGCCATCAAGCCTAAACCTAAATTAATATTTTTCAATTTCATAATAATCAAATTATTAGAATGACACTTATCTATCAAGAATATTACTTCCTGATATACTGAGGACTGAATTGAACAATACCATTGGTGTTACCACGAGTCTGGGCAACAAACTGATCGGATGTTTCCAAAACAATGCCTGAACCGAAATCAACCTTGTAATTGAGAGTCAGGATGTCACGATCCTTGTTACCCCAAGCCAACTTTGCTCCCTTTTCTACAAACTTACCTGTACCGGAAGCAGTCATGCCCTCTGTATCAGAAGTAACGGTACAATTACCATTATCATCGAACGTAAGTTTCAAGTTGCAAGTGACCTTAGAGCCGTCAGCTTTATTTACAGAGACTTCGAAATTACATTCCTTCAAACTCTTGGTTGTAATGTGACTCACTTCATCCTTTTCAATAGTTGCACCTTCACGCTTTACCTCATGAGTTTGTCCATTCTCTGTAATCTTGTCAGTTCCTCTACGGAAATAAAAGCCATCCCATGGATTCATAAACTTAACGCAATAAAGGATATAATCCTTAGGAGCAATTAACCAAGCTGAAGCATCAGTACGAACAGGAGTTGTACCTGCAACGGCAGGAGAACCCGAAAGAATAGAATCGGCTCCCACCATTTCCTTGATGCGAACTGGGATTACATATGTATTCTTTGCACAATCAGGGTCAGCAAAAAAAGCATCCTCCAACTTAACCTGAAGACGTCCCTGCATTTTCCCATTATACGCAACCGTCTTGGTAGGAATTGTATAATAATTGCTAGGCATTGGCTTTACAGGAGTGACTCCATCCTCAAAATACAGATTGTCACACAATGAATTATCAACATCTACATTCAATGTGATGTTTTTTCCATTATATGCTCCACCCATTGTAGATACGATATACAATACATGATTGTTATCATCCGTATTATCGCGATTCTCATCATTGCCTAAAACTACAGAACGTTCGATATACTGATAAGGATAATATACAGTAGTACCGCCCTCATAATCAGGAAATTCTTGGTTGCCATTCTCACAAGAGTTAAAGCCTAAAGCCAAGATTCCCAATGCAGCCATGGACAAATATTTGCTTATCTTCATTGTTTTCATCATTTTAAATATTAGTCGTTATTTTTTACTTCCCAGCCCTTATTCTGCTGCAAGTTGCTCCACTTCAACATTTCGCTCTGTGGTATAGGACCGTAATACATGTAATCTTTATAGTTGCGATCCTCAACCTTCATGACTTTGTATAATGGGGCACCAGCCTCTAAAGTGATTTCTATACCACGCACAGCCTCATTTAGAGGAGCTTTCCAACGGCGAAGGTCACTAAAGCGCTTATTTTCAAAACAAAGTTCCAAACGACGCTCGTTTCGAATCAACTCACGCATTTTCTCTTTGCTACCAGCGCACTCATCCAAGTATGGATCCTCGCCAAACTCGCCAATTCCGGCACGCTCACGGATTGCCTTGATTACATCGTAAGCTGAGTAGTTGTGAGTTCCCTTACCCTTTGGTCCCCAAGCCTCGTTGGCAGCCTCAGCGTAATCGAGGAATATCTCAGTATAGCGAATATACACAGGATAATGATACTGAGGATTCTTTGCATTAGGGTCAGGATTACAATCCTCACGCAACAGCTTTTTCATGTAATAGCCTGTACGAGTAGAATTGGAAATCTTATTCAAACCATCATTGTTATTAGCCGTCGTAATGTCTGTATGAATGGTCTTTCCCTTATAAGTACTACCATCATGAATGATATAAAGGTCAAGACGAGGATCTCGATTGCTGTAAGGATTCAACTTATCATACTCAGAACGATCATCGGTGATAGGATAACCATTTACAGCAGGGAATGCATCGACCAGATTCTGAGTTGGGTTGATTCTACCCTTACCATAAAGAGACGGAGGGAAATTATCAGACTCTTGGTTCAGACCAAGATCCCAGTCATCAGCACCATTGGTACGACTGCCACGCCAAAGAATTTCAGCAGGACAAGCACCTGAGCCAAGCGCATCGATTTCCCTGGTTTGCATAAACCAATTATTACCTGTAGCCGACAATCCATTCACACCATTGATACGATCAAGAACGGTAGCTGCATCGTCAGCAGCCTTAGCATAATCCACGTTTGTACCTTCAGAGAAAGCAGGACTAGCTGCAAGCAAAGATACCTGTGAGCGAATAGCCTCAGCGATACGACCGCTGATACGACCACGCATAATGGAACCAAACACACGGTTGTAGTCTCCTGCGGTCTTTACTCCGATTTCCTTATACTTGGCAGGAACATCGTTATCATCAGTCAAATCATTGTAATCAAGAGGGAGAAGCTTGGCAGCCTCGTCCAAATCGCTATAGATTTGATCCAAGCACTCTTGGAATGTATTACGTGGCTTGTTGAAATCATCAGTAGAAGTCTCTGGTTCTGTCAAATTAGGAACGCCAAGCAATTTGCCATCGGCTGTCCATCCACCATGATTCATCAAAAGATAATACAAGTTGAGAGCTCTCAAAGCATAAGCTTCACCTTTACGGCTATCACAATACATCTTACGGGCATTCTCGTCCTTTGCCCAGTTTACCTTATCTACCTCCTGAAGGAAGATATTGAGATATTGGATACAAGCACGACCATTTGCCCATCTAGACATAGGATCGCTATTAGCAGTCCAAGAACCTGTAGCCATCTTGAGAAAGCTATTTGTCAAGTCATTGCTTACAGCGTCATCTGTAGCAATATCAGTAACACTCTTGGTATTGTAAGGAAGCATCGCATAACCATATCCCAATAGTCCCTGAGCGTATGTTGGCTCATTGTAAATCTCATCCAAGCCACGGTTGTTTTCATCTGCAGGCTCGAAGAGATCTGAGCAAGAAGCCAAAGTAAGCGACATTGCTGCTAATATAAATATATTTTTTACTTTCATTTCTTTCTACATTTTAAAATGATTAGAATGTTGCCTTCACACCTATATTATAATAGCGTGTCTGAGGCGCAGACCCAACGTTCATCTCTAAGACTTCGCGCTCTCCTGAAATGGTAAGCAAGTTAGCTCCGCTTACGTATGCCGACAACGCCTTAAGCCATGTCTTTTGGAACAAAGTACTAGGCAAGTCGTAAGTTATCTGGACCTTAGCCAAGCGGAAAGCATCCGTCTTGTACATCCAGAAGTCTGATGTCTGGAAGTTGTTGTTACCATCAAGAGATGTCAAACGAGGATAGGTTGCAGTCTCTTTGGTTTCCTCTGTCCATCGGTTACGAACTACAGCAGAATATTTGCTATCGCCCTTTACCCACCAATAAGAATTATTCTTGACTCCCCAAGCACCGAAGTTACCGGTACCAAGAGCGAAGAAGGTAAAGTTCTTCCACTTAGCTGTAAGATTGACACCAAGCGTGAATGGTGCTCCATACCAACCACCCTTACCCAAGAAGACTTGGTCGTATTGGTCAATTTTATTATCACCATTTACATCCACATACTTGATGTCACCAGGTTTAACTGTTCCACCAAAATAGCTTTGGTCTGGAGAAGTTTTGATTTCCTCCTCGCTTTGGAAGAGACCTGCGCTCTTGTAACCCCAAATGCCATCAACTGCCTTTCCTTGTCTGTTCTGATACTGCTCTACGTTGTTCTCATCTCGTTTGGTAGCCTTGGTTGTATAGTAAGTACCTGTCACACCAAGTGAGAGATCCACATCACCTACCTTCTTATTGAAGTTGGCTGCGAAATCAAATCCTACTCTACGATTATTGTTGTAATTCAGTACAGGCATAAACGAAGCCGCTGGATAACCAGTATTCAAATGAGATGGATAGAATGTTGGCGAAGAGATGAGATAACCCTCCATCGAATTGATGAAGAAACTTGCATCCAATGTCACCAATTTCTGCCACAGGGATGTCTTGAAATTCAGAGACAACTCTTTGCGCTTGATAAAATCAAGGTCTTTGTTCTCACCTCTTTTTGAATAGGTGTATTTATCGCTAGATCCATCATACCATCCATAGCCGTAATCAGAAGTCCAAATACTCTGATAGAGATAGTAGCGATTGTCACCATTTGCTATATCAATATCCTCATTGATAATACTACCTGATACACTAATCATCATGTCATCTACCACCTTGGAATTCTTCAAGAAAGACTCATTCTTGAGTCTCCAACCCAAAGAAAGTGATGGTGAGAGAGCCTCACGATGACCTGGAGCCAACTGGGCAGAGTGAATGGCAGCTAATCCAAAATCTGCGTAATACTTCTGGGCATAATTGTAAGAAGCATCGAATGCAAGATTGGCACTAGAGTTCTTATGATACTGTCCAGACTTCGACTGCTGGAAGCCAGAAGCTATCAACATTGCCGACAGATTGTGAACCTTGTTGAAAGTATTGTTGTAGTTGAACTGACCAGAGAAAAACATGGTCTGGTTATCTGTACTTCCGCTGATGTTCTGGTTGCCAGACTTTTTATCCTCACCTTCCTTCTTCAATGCGACAATCATATCCTTGCCATCAATGTTAGCCCATGTTGGGATATAAACAGCATAGCTATTATCGAAAGAAGTATTATAAGAGGTGGCATAGTCAACTGCGAAATGAGTCTCGAAAGACAAGCCCTTCAACACCTTGTGCAAGTTGATATTGACACCCGTATCAAACTGGAATTGACGACTAGTAAATTTACTACTTCCTGCAGAATAGATATCAGCAAAAACATTGGAGGAGTTTGCCTGAGTACCAGCAAGGAAGTATTTGCCATCTACCAACTTCGCAACGCTCATCAAGTCCCAAGCAGCCTTAGCATTAGGGGCTATCATATCTGTGGAGATAAGAGGAGCTGCATTCTGTGGAAAATTAGGACGCCAAGTAGCAGCAGCTTCCCAGTAATTACCCTTTGCAGAATGAGAATCATAGAAGGTTGCACTGGAGTTGACCCAAGCCTTAATATCATCAGTAATGTCTATATCCACATTACCACGAACGCTGAAGCGCTGGGTATTATTATTCTTAGCCTCACCAAACTTGAAATAATCGCCCTGGCGATAATAGTTGATATTGCTATAGAAATGAGCTCGCTTACCACCACCGCTGATTTCTGCAGTAGCCTCATAACGGCTGTTCATCTTTCTGAGATAATCAGAAGAATAGAAATCGAGATTAGGATAACGATAAGGGTTCAAACCTGCTCCATGATTATAGATGTCCTCAGCAGAATAAAGCTCAGACAGACCATCATTACGACGAGCCTCGTTATAGAGAGTCATATACTCTGCACTGCTAAGATACTCAGGATAAGACTTTGCTACATTCAAACCTGCATTAGCCTGCACCTCGACCTTCAAGCCGTCATTATGACCACGCTTGGTAGTTATGACTACAGCACCCTTGGCAGCCTTGCTACCATAGAGCACCACAGCCTGCGCACCCTTGAGGAAAGAAATCTGTGCAATCTCACTTGGTTGAACGTTGTTAGCTTCACGAGGCACACCATCTACCAAGACGAGATAACCAGCGTTGTCGGCATCCATACCCCAGAGAGAATTGCCATTCCAACCACCTACATAACCTTGCATATTGTCGAGGCTATAAGTATGGTAATTCTTCTTCATCAAGTTCTCTACATCGACTACAGACACACCGCCCAAGATGTCATCCTTGGCTACCTTTCGGTAAGCCACCTGAACCATCTCCTTGTCGGCACTGGCTGTATCGGATTCGCTTGTCTGTGCAGTCTTGGCATTGGCACCAAGAGGAGCCAAAGCCACGAGACTTGCTACAAAAAGCTTATAATTATATGATTTGAATCTTGAATTCATACTATCATTATTCATTTAGTATTACTAATTTATAATTTTAAACCTTACCAGCCTGGATTTTGTTTAAACTCTGAACTGATCTGAGTCTCCTTGATTGGCAATGGGAACCAATAGTGCTTGGTACCAAAATTACGAGTCAATATCAACTTTCTACGATAATTGGCAACCCGAGCGTCCTTAGGATCATTCTTCGTATAGAAGTCTGCACTTTCCACACGGTCAAACTCCTGTGAGAATTTTTGATTATATGGTGCCTCTGTCAGAAGCAACCAACGCTGCAAGTCACAAAAACGGAATCCTTCGAAAGAAAGTTCTACCTCACGCTCACGACGGACCTCGTCCATGAACTTATGGTTGTCTGCAACAAATTCTGGAGCAACATGACCTGCACCACAACGGTCGCGAAGTGTATTAATTGCATCTTCTGCGGTCTTGCCAAAGTTTGAAGACTTGCCAGAAGCACCACCGAATGCAGCACAAGCCTCTGCATACATCAAGTATATGTCTGCAAGACGCATATATGGCAAATAGCAGTGTAAAGCTGAACCCCAATCGTAATCTTTATCCACTTCATTACAAGTATGAGGCACCAACTTCTGAATGAAATAACCCGTACGGCTTGCATTTGCTATTGGGCGCATATTACCACCCGTATATAATTGGCAATACTGTAAATCTGCATACTGACCAGGTGTTCCGTTCAAATACTTAAAACCATCGAAGACGATATCGTGGTAGAAACGGGGATCACGATTTTTGAAAGGATGCTCAGGGTCGAAACCAGACTTTGGATTGGGTACATACTGACCATTCTCAACCAAATAGATTGGTTCTCCGTTAGCCATTCCATAAGCCTCTACAAGGTTGGCCGTAGGTTGGTGAATGACATTATCATGAGCAACTACTTTCTGTACCTTAGGGCCAAAGACCTTAGAGGTATTCCAGTTAGAGCCATTAAAATCAGGAGATGGACCACGGAAGATAGCTTCAACCGTTCCAGGCATTTTCCAGTTCTGCTTCTTGGTATAGAATATATCAGAAAAACAGCTATTGGCATCAGCAGATTTCTCATGATTGTAGATGTCTGAGTACTTAAACTCTGCCAATGCATATTGTGTCTGACCAGCTTCCACAAGAGAGAGCAGTTCACCAAAAGCCTCAGCTGCCTTCTTAGCATATTCCTGATCATAATCATAAGTCTTGCCATTCTTGCTGGCACCAATCTGCGCACCATTCTTCATCAAAGGACTAGCAGCCCAAAGATAGGTTTTACCAAGATAACCAAGAGCCATGATCTTATTGATGCGAAGATCATTCTTACCTTGTGTGGCAGCACCTGCAGAAGTCTTATCCCAATTAATAGGCAACAAATCGGCAGCCTTGCGGAAATCAGCTGCCGCTCTATCAGCGCATTCCTGATAAGAAAGACGTGGCAATCTCTGCTCGGCATTGGCATCGAGATAAGTATCCACATAAGGCATACCACCAAAATACTCCATCATTTCCTCATGCCACCATGCACGGAAGAAATAGAGCTGACCCTCTATCAGTTTTTTCTCTTCAGCACTTCCAGTCACAAACTTGTCGATATTCTGTAAACCGAGATTACATTTTCTGATGCAATACCACGCATGGTTCCAAATACCGTGTGCGAACTTATCTGTGGAAGTAGAAGCACCATCACGCTTTAGCCAGTTACCAGTAGATTCCCATGCACGGAAGTTACCTAAATCAACCTGATGGGTCATTCTATTATCAGCCTCAGGATTGAAGATTTCATCATCACCCCAGTTCCATGAAGGAGCATAGTTACATTTCTCTTTATCAGGGATACAGTTGTATATTTCCTCAACGAAACCTTGGAAATTACGGAAATTGGCAAAGGCATCGTCTGCAGAAACTGTTGAGTCTGGCTCCTTGTCCAAGTAGTCTTGACAAGAACTCAGCGAAGTACCGAGAGCCAGCGAGACGCATCCCGTCAACAATAATGTCTTTATCTTATTTTTCATCTGAATATTTTTTTTAATAATTACAATGAGAATTTAACACCTAAGTTGAAGCGGCGAACCGTAGGGTATGCTCCCAACCAGCCACCACCACCGAGGTTTGCCTCACGGTCATCAGGCATACGAGTCCAGAGCCAGAGGTTATTACCATTCAAGTAAACCTTGAGGTAGTTTACGCCTAATGCCTTAATCCAACCCTTGGTCCAGGTATAAGCAATCTCGACATTCTTCAAACGAATGTAAGAACCATCATACATAAACTGTGTACCATAGGTGTAACTTGAAGCAGTAGCACCCCAACGAGGAAGGATACATTCTGCATTGCTTTGATTCTTATTCCACCAAGTACCAGTATCATAAACATTATCAAGCATATTACCAAAGCTTGTCAATGATACGTCACGGGTCACATTAGTTACTCCATAGAACTGAGCGAAAGCTGAGAACCCTTTCCATTCGAAACCAATAGTAGCATTATAGGTGTTCTGCGGACTACTGCTATAACCTACAGGAGCCGAGTCCCTGCTATCAACAACACCATCACCATTGAAATCAACAATGTAATAGTCACCAACCAAGCGGTGATTGTCATTGGAGTCGTGCGCCGGAGAACCTATCAAATCATCAATATTATTGATAAAGCCCTTATCTATATAAGAGTGATACTGATTCATGGCAAATCCTGCCTCCTTTTGATAATTTGGAGTAAAGAGGGCATCATCCTTCAAAATCACCTTATTCTTGGCATGGGTCATATTGAAATTACCCCAGAGTCGCAAGCCATTAGCAAACACCTTATTAAGTTTCAATTCCCACTCGTAACCACTGGTACGAACCTTACCTTTATTAATAGTAGGTGCTGTCGTTCCGAAATAAGAAGGAACAGAACGGTTGGAGCCGAAAATCAAGATGTCATTACGACGATCACAGAAGAAATCCAAAGAACCAGTAATCAAGCCTCCCAAGAAACCATAATCAATACCGAAGTTGGTTTTCTTAACTGTTTCCCATTTCACATTATCATTTCCAAGAGTGTTCTGTCGATACCATGTATAGATGCTCTCTGTATGGTCGAGATCCATCGTAGTCTTGCCGCCATACGCCCACTGACTCATATACAACCAGCGACGAGTAGAATCAAATGGGTCTGGACCTAGGTTGTCATCACCAATCTCACCGTAGGAAGCACGGAACTTCAACATATCGATGATGTGCTTGTCACGAAGAGACTTCATGAAGTTTTCCTCAGTAATGGTCCATCCGATAGCACCTGAATTGAAGAAGGCAAAACGATTGTCCTTGCTGAACTTTTCTGATCCGTTATAGGCACCATTATACTCGATGTTATAACGACCTGCATAGCTATAGGTAGCACGGAACGCCCAGTCCTCACGGTAAGTTGGCATCACGCTACCACGTGCATTCTCCTGACGTGAGAACAAGCCCATGGCTGATACATCATGCTGTCCAAACTTGCGAGCCCAGTTGAGCTGCAACTGATAGTAGAGGTTGCGAACAGTCTGGTTATTATCTACAGAACCACCTTCCGTTGACCAGTTCACACCTTGCTGCCAATCAAACTTATTATTTCCTTCAAATTCTTTACCATAAGTAACCTGACCTGTTTCAGGATCAATATACTTAGTCTGGGCTTCATTATTCAAGTCATTGATACCTCGTCCTGTCTCAACAAAAACATTATCCCAAGAGATAGTACCACGGAAATTTAAGCCTTTGGTTATGAAATCCAATTTCTGCTCAAGGGTAAAGTCTGTATTGATACGAGTGGTTGTAGCCTGTGCTGTACCACCGATAGCAAGATTCTGTGCAGAGTTACTTACATTGGAAGCAGATGGATAGAATCCCCATGAGCCGTCAGAATATTGTGGCAAGAACACATCTGGGGCGATGTTATAAGCACCAGCCCACTGCTGACCAATCTGCCACTCACTATTGCTCATGTTACTCCAAGGAGCTTTTCTTACGCCATTGCTACCAGCCACATTTACCTTCAAAGTAGTGCTACTTGTGATGGCAAAGTCCAAGTTACTACGAACATTGATACGATTGTATCCATAGCCAGAGTTGTAGTTACGACCATTGTCATACTCACGGAAGAGGTCACCCTCATGCACGAAATCAGCAGAAGCGAAGTACTTAACGAATTTTGTACCACCACTCACGTTCACGTTCGCATTATAGGACATAGCAGACTTTTTGAAAAGTGCATCCTGCCAATCCACATTGGCATAACGTTCACGCTGCTCCTGCGTAGTCTGGTTTCGATAGTTGTCTATAAAAGACTGAGGACGAAGATATGAAACACCTTCAGGATAAATGCCCAGTTCACGTTCTACCACTTGGTTGCGAAGCATCAACGCATCATAAGAGTCGTACTTATTAGGCAACTTAGAAGGAGCTTTCAACGTAGCATTGAAACCAATGTCAATCTTAGCCTTGCCTTCCTGACCACGCTTGGTGGTAACCAAGATGACACCATTGGCTCCCTTCACACCATAGACTGCAGTAGCAGAAGCATCCTTCAGTACAGAGATGCTCTCCACAGAAGAGATGTCCACGCTGCTCAGAGGACGTTCAATACCATCAACGAGAACGAGAGGGTCGGAATTGTTCCATGAACTAGAACCACGGATGATAATCTGAGGTTCCTCCTCACCAGGCATACCATTGCCTTGGATTGTAACAACTCCTGGGAGGTTACCTGTCAAGGCTGAACCAACGTCGCTGACACCAGCTGCACGCTCCAAAACCTCACCAGTAGTCTGGGTGATGGAACCTACGACAGAAGCCTTCTTCTGCTGACCATAACCAACGACTACAACTTCGCCAATGGCATTGTCGTCTTCAAGAGTAAGTTTGAACTCTCTCTTCGTACCAATCTTTACTTCCTTGGTCTTCATACCTACGTATGTAAATACGAGGATAGAATTCTCAGAAGGAACACTGATGCTGAAATTACCATCTAAGTCGGTGACCGCACCGACGCTGGCATTACCTTTCACTTTTACAGTGGCACCTATCAGAGGCTCACCTGTACCGTCAACAAGATTACCCTTGACCTGGATATTCTGTGCCTGAGCATTCAGGCTGCAGAAAGCTCCCACCAAGCATAAGGCTGCTGTCCGTTTCATTGTTAACACTTGTTCAATCATGTTCTATTCATTTTTGATTTATGCTTTAAAAATTTAGGCGTGCGCTAAAACTGTTTATTCACGGCGGCAAAGGTATGGATTTCTTTCGAAACATACTTTGCGTGGTGTAACAGAAAGTTTATCATTTTAGAAAAACCTTGCGAGAACGTATTTTTCCATTACTTAACAGTTGTTTTATTATATAAACACCTGCAGTTGGCTTTTCAACTTCTTTTCCTTCTATATTATAATATAAGGTGGAAACCACGTCTGCCTGGGTTTCTAATTGTTTAATTCCCGTTGTATTTTGTTTCAAATACCACTCTTTATACCAGTTCATACAGGCATAGCCGCAACACTCTTCGAACAATCCGTGTTTCTTGGCATTCTGGAAACCTGGAATCACCTTGCCCGTTTTAAGATATACATCAATATCGTAATATTCCTGTGGATGGGTAATCGTCATTCCGATATTGCCAAAGTGGTCGTGAACTGCCTTCCATGCCAATCCCCATTTCGAGGTAGATGCTGTTGCCCAGCTTCCCAGGTTAGGTTGTATCCACTGTCCCCACTCATTGTAGTGACCTTCGCTCGCCTTGTCCGGATCTTCCGGACTCCAGTCTATCTCCGTTACCATGATAGGTTTCGTCTCTACCATCGGCACCTGACTCTTGAAGTTGCGGATGAAAGTATCGTGATTGCAATTCTTATCGGTCATATTTCCATACCAGCCGGAATAAACATGCACGGCATAAGAGAAATTGTCCTCGCTATCGGTGATAGGATACTTGGCGTAGTTCTGATACTGGCTCTGATAACCCGCACCTGGTACCCAGATGATGCCTTTGAAACCTTGTTCGCGAATCACATCTACTACCGGCTGGAAGTAATCGTGTAATGCTTTATCCGAATTAGAGCCATCACTCAGATGAACCCTCACCGGCTCGTTGGCAAGTTCGATGGAGATAATACCCGAATTCTGCCGGATATACTCATCGGCAGCAAAAGTTTTCCAGATACCCTTCAGATAGCGGTTGTACTTATCGCCCACGCTAATGTCCTGAGGACAGACTCCCGGTGGACGAACGATGACATAAAGCCCATGTGCTATAGCATCCTTGATGAGAGGAATGTAGAGTTTCTGGAGATAGAGACGATAGCGCGCCATGTTGAATGCCGAGATATCTGCCTCGTTTTCTGCTTTCTTTGCCGGATCGTTGGTCCAGCATGGATCCATGTGCAATCGGAACACGGTACAGTAAGCACCCTGCTTCTTGTCGGTGATAGCCGAGAACTGCTTAGAGAAATATTCCAAGCAAGGCTTAATGTCGGCTTCAGAATAATCAGCCTTCCACTGTTGCCATCTCCAACCGTTGAAGTAGCGGTTTGGCGTATCCATTACGCCATGCAAGACAACAGTCTTACCATTGGCATCTACCAGATTCTTACCCTGCACACGGAGTGCCGGCAGATTATCTGCAGCCAGCCCCGCCATTGACAGCATAACCATAGCGAGTGATATTAACAATTTCTTTCTGTTCATTGTTACAATTATTTTTAGATTTATAATTTATTGTCAGTCACCTTTTTATATTATGAAGAATTGCCAGGTTCTAGTTTACAGAAAAGGATGCTGGTCTTTTAAAATAGAATGGCGCGTAATCACTACGCACCAATCCCGAAAACCAATTAATCATGATTCTATATAAAAACCATAATATCAAAATCTCTTAGAAATTCTAAACCTATTCTACAAACTATTATGTATAAACCTAACTAACCTAAATATACTAAATATATACAACTTAAAAACCGATGCAAAGATACTTCTAATCTATCATATATACTTTATAATAAGTAACCAATAGTTTTTCTCTCGTACCACATGTAACATTATCTTTACCCTACGTAACATTTTAACATCTTTTTTAATATATTCTCGTAAAAAACATACCTTACCATGCATTATTCTCCCATTAATTTTGTATTTTTGCAAACGAATATAAAAAAGCCAAAAAAAGACAATGAAACCAAGAATCATGATGATTTCCATGAAATCAAACCTCAGAACAATGAGATACATCGGTCTTTTACTGATGTTTATCTTCTGTCTCACTGCGCAGAACATGATGGCGCAGCGAGGAAAACTTTTCAATTCAGACAACCAGCTTTCGAGCAACCTTGCCACTCAGGTGTTCCAGGATTCAAATGGTTTCATTTGGATTGCCACCCGTAACGGCTTGAATATCTATGATGGCTATAACTTTATGGTCATCAGAAAAACCTACGACAACAGTGACGGGCTCAACAGCAACTATATCAACAGTATAACACAGGATGAAAAGGGGCGTATTGTGCTGGGAACAAACAAGTCGCTACTTATACTTAATGGTAAAAGGTTCAGCAACGTACCTATGCTCGATTCAAGAAATAAGCCTATAAACACTTACGTTACCCAGGTAAGCCGTTTGCACAATGGCGATATTGCTGTCGTTACCTCCGGTTACGGCATCATGACCAAGAAAACAGATGCAAACGCCTGTTACACCATGAAAGGAGAAGTGGAGAATCTGAAATACATACATAAGATTCTGGAAGACAAACAAGAAAGGCTCTGGATTATCCTGGAAAACGGAAAGCTGTATCGGAAAGAAAAGAACGGCAAGCTTGTTTCACGCATCATGGGAACAGAGCAACTTAACACACAAGATATCAGGCAAGACGACAAGGGCAACATTTATCTTGCTACCAAGAATGAAGGTGTTTACCTTCTCAAGGCTGGTTCAACCGCCTTCACCAAGATAGCCGGCATTGGCAATCTTCCTATTGACAACATCTATATCAGCCGCGACCAGCGCTTGTTTATCGGTTGCGATGGTATGGGTATCTTCGTGTATAATCCTGTAACAGGATTCTTGCAAAATAATCCTCTGTTCTGCCATGAAGTAAATCTTGCCAAGAGCAAGATTACCAGCATTATAGAAGATTCTACGGGAAACATCTGGGTGAGTATGCTCCAGAAGGGCGTATTCATGCAGTCGCAGGCTCAATGCGATTTCAACTATATGGGCTACCGTTTGGGCAACCGCAACGTGATAGGCGAAAACAGCATCACAAGTCTGTGTGCCAACCAGGGCAATCAAGTCTGGGTGGGCACCGACAAGGATGGTCTTTACCTCTTTGACATAAAAACCGGTAGTATCAAGAGCCATTTATTAAGCAACACCACGGTACTGGCACTCTGCAAAGACAAGAAAGGCAGAACATGGGTAGGAACCTATACTGACGGCATCGGATTTATAGATGCGGGGGGGTCTTTCCATCCATTCAGCCTAGGCATTGGCAACCAGGCGGGCATCTTCGATATCCAGGAAGACCCGCAGGGCAATGTATGGTTTGCTACCATGGGCGAAGGACTTTTCCGCCTTTCTCCAGATGGAAGCATCAAGCAATGGAAAAAACAAGATGGTGCCGACAACAACCTGAAAAAGAACAGCATTCCTAATGATTTCCTCGTAAAACTTAGCATCTCAAAAGATGGTAAGCGGGTTTTCGTAGCCACTTCTGTGGGTCTGGCTTGCTATGACCAGCAGAAGAATAGCTGGACTTCCACTTTCGGTGGCGTCAACTGTCTGAACAAGGGCAGTTTCTCACATTGCGTTTATTCGGACAGCAAGAACCGCGTATGGTTTGGCACTGAAGACGGCGCAATCTGCTATGATCCGAAGAAGGGATATGCTCATCCGAAGATTTATAACACAGAACTTGGACTTTCAAACAACAGCGTAGCCAGCATCATAGAAGATTACAAGGGCAGAATCTGGATAGGAACTACCTGTGGTTTAAACCAGGTAAATACAGAAAAAGGTACCATCAACAAGTACTTCTCGGACAATGGCTTACAGAGTAATGAGTTCAGCGATGCAGCAGCCTGCACACTTTGGGGAGGAAAGATGCTGGTGATGGGCGGAACAGGCGGTATCAACTGGTTTGATACGGACAAGGTGAAACAGCATCCTTGGCAGGCAAAAGTTACCATATCAGGACTTCTTGTTGGCAACAACCCTGTATACCCGGATATGGAATCGGGCATCTATACTATCACCGACAAAGGCGCCTACAACAGCGACAAGTTCTCCTTATCTCATGAAGACAACACCTTTACCATCCAACTGTCTACTCTTACATATAATAATGTAGAGCAGATCAGTTACGCCTACAGCATCAATGGTGAGGATTGGCGAACCATACAGTCTGGCATGAACGAACTGTCATTCTCACATATGCCAGCAGGTACCTATAAGTTCCGTGTCAAGGCCATCTGCAACGGATACGAAACCCCTGTCAAGGAGTTCTCCATCATCGTCCACCCAGCCTGGTACGCCAGCATCTGGGCAAGACTCTGCTATCTGCTTGCCTTCCTGGGGCTCTGTCTGCTCTATATCAAGCACCGCAAACGCAAGATGGAAGACCAGCTCATATTGCAGCAGCATATCCATGCGGAAGAGATGGGCGAAGCAAAACTGAAGTTCTTCATGAACATCAGCCACGAAATCCGTACCCCATTGACTCTTATCCTCACTCCGCTGTTCACGCTGATTAAGGAAGACAAAGACGCTCACCGACAGGGCATCTACGATATGATGCGTAAGAACTCGGAACGAATCCTGCACCTGATTAACCAGATGATGGACCTGAGAAAGATTGACAAGGGACAAATGGTGATGCACATGAGCGAAACCGATATGGTTGCCTTTATTGGCGATGAATACAAACTCTTCTGCCAGCAGGCGATAGCCAAGAGCATCCAATTCACCTTTGAGCACGAAGACGAGGCCCTCCCGGTATGGATAGACCGCGACAACTTTGACAAGGTATTGATGAATGTCCTGTCAAACGCCTTCAAGTTTACTCCTGCAGGCGGCAGAATCCGTATCACCCTCTCCCACTCGCCTCATTATGTCCGCATCGCCATCAAGGACAGCGGCAAGGGCATTCAGGAGGAGAAGCTCGAAACGATTTTCCAGCGCTTCTATCAGAGTACCACCACTTCTTATGACCGGAATGTAGGTACGGGAATCGGTCTCGACCTGACGCGCTCACTCGTGGAACTGCACTACGGAACCATTACAGCCGCCAACAACAAGACACTTGATGAAGCCGACTGGAAGGAAGGAAGCCAGTTCCTCATCACGCTGCCTCTGGGCAACGAGCATCTGAAACCGGAAGAAATGATAGATGCACCGGAGCCACAGACTGCTGAAGACATCAAGGAACTGGAAGAAAACATGGAGGAAGGAAACGAAGAGAATGCTGCCGATACAGCCAATGACGCCGAAGAAGATTTCAAGAGCAAGGCAAAGAGCACCATCGCTGTGGTAGAAGACGATGAGGCAATACGTAATTTCCTGAAGACCCAACTACAGGAAACCTACAATATCCTTACCTTCTGCAACGGAAAGGAGGCGCTGCCGGAGATTATCAAGCAGAAGCCAAGCCTCGTTATCTCAGACATCATGATGCCAGAGATGGACGGCAATACGCTCTGTACCAAGATCAAGAACAATGTGAACACCAACCACATTCCAGTGATTCTGCTTACAGCGATGAGCAGAGAGGAAGACCAGCTGACCGGTTTGCAGTCGGGTGCCGATGCCTATGTGGTGAAGCCGTTCAATATGGACATTCTGCGCCGCACCATCATCAACCTGCTCAACGTGCGCCGTACTTTGAAAAACAAGTTTATGGGCAACGAGAGACAGAGCGACAGGCAGATTGCGATAGAAAAAGCCCTTTCGCCAAAAGACCAGCTGATGGAACAGGTGATGAAGGTAATCAATGATAACATGGATAATGAGGACCTGAGTGTGGATATGATTGCCCGCGAAGTAGGACTGAGCCGTGTGCATCTGCACCGCCGAATGAAGGAGCTGACCAACCAGACACCACATGCCTTCATCCGCAATACCCGTCTGCAATATGCCGAAAAGTTGCTGACCCACTCTAACAAGACGATAACAGACATCATGTTTAGCTGCGGTTTCTCCAACCCAGCCAGCTTCAGCACCATGTTCAAGAACTTTTATGGCTCTTCGCCTCGCGATTATATGCAGGCACACCGGAAAATCTAGCCTTTTCACTGCCGAAAAGGCCAGATGTTTCCCAAAATAAAGTATTTGTTACATATAGAGATGTTTATGATACGCCTCGCAAAGTGTTGGTAACATTCTGTGGGGGTATATTTAAAAGGAAAGCGGTAACTTTGCAGCAGAATTCTGAATACATGTTTCAGCCATGAGTTCAGATACTCATTCTGTAATTTTAAACCCAATAATAAAATGAAGAAAATTGCAATCTTATCGCTTTCCCTGACGCTTGCAGCCGCTGCACAGGCGCAGACAGCTGAGTTTGACTATTTCAAGTATGCGGGCAATGATGCTCGCTTCAATGTTGAAATCGACAAGACTCACCAGTATTACAACCCGGTACTGGCTGGTTTCTATCCAGACCCATCACTCTGTCGCGTAGGCGACACCTACTATCTGGTAAACTCTTCGTTTACCTTCTTCCCAGGTGTGCCTCTCTCAACCAGTAAAGACCTGGTCAACTGGCAGCCTGCCGGTCATGTCCTCGACCGCACATCACAGGTTCCATTGAAGGGCCAGCAGGTATCAGCCGGTATCTTCGCACCAGCCATCAGCTATAACAAGAAGAACAAGACCTTCTATATGATTACCACCAATGTGGGAGCCGGCAACTTCTTTGTGAAATCAAAAGATCCTTCCAAAGGCTGGAGCGAGCCTATCTATCTGAAGAAGATTGACGGCATCGACCCTAGCTTCTTCTTCGATGACA
>ENA-OXZS01000105-OXZS01000105.1-human-gut-metagenome-genome-assembly--contig:-NODE-105-length-21380-cov-66.016225_pt1 | contig 21380 bp, 16 predicted proteins | sample MGYA00243418_ERZ652800 | MGnify/ENA primary metagenome ERZ652800 (study PRJEB26926, sample SAMN06164501) | human gut metagenome | biome: ENVO:00009003; feature: ENVO:2100002; material: ENVO:00002003...
TAATATAAGTTATTGATTTACAGACGATTAAATATTAATTTAACGCAGTATTGTTTAATACTGTCTTACTGATCAATCGTAATGGCATCGCCTTGTAGCGATGGGTGTTATTTCCATTACTACCACTCACGAAACGTACGTTGGAAAAACCCTTCTTATCGTTGTACACGTCGAAATAGTTATACCAGTAACCATATTCCGGACTTCCTCCACTGAATCCTTGTGTTCCAGAGACTAGTGTTTTGGTCCAAAAGACCACGTGCATTGGATATTTATGGCTTTCACCTTCCAGATATCCTCCGTATGGCAGATAGATGGTTTTCAACTCAGAGCTTGTTGTATTCATAAATGTACAATAGTACGATTCTCCAAGAGCAGTATGGCGTACCTCTGTTTTAAGCGTACCATTTGCAATCAAGTCTTCAAACACCGATTTCTCTGGTATTTCAAAGCCTTCAGGAGATAGAGTAGAGGATAGATTCCCCTGCTTGACATCTGATTTATTCTTATCCTCTGAAATCTTGAAGTATCCACCGATAGCACCTTTATGGTCTTTAAGTTCGTTGACGTCTGGTGCATAAGGACTATTGTCGGTAGCACCCAGGTTACGGTCAAGCATGATGTAGGTATGGGCTTTTCCCTTTACCTTCACTACCCCATAATAGAACATACCTTTTACCTTAAGACTGTCAACACCACCCTCTGTTAATTCGTATTTGTTTGCCATATCATCTGTTATCTCATGGAAGATACCAGTATGATAAACAGTGTAGGTGATGTTGATACCAGCTGCGTTTTTTATCGTAAAGGTGCCTTTCCAAAGATCATAATTATTATCGCGATTATCATACAACGTCACTTTCCAGTAATCTCCGTCAGCGCTAACAGTGAAATGGTAATCTTTATCTGTCAGAACATCCCCTGTCCGATTATCCACTGTCAGTTTATCCCCTGTCTTTTTAGGAATCTTATAACTGTAGGCATTCTTACCTATAGTAAAATGAAGGCCGTTGTTTCTTAATACGCCTTGCATTTGTTCTGGCTTGATACCTTTAACCTTATCCAACCAGGCAAAATAGTCCTTTTGATACTCAATGTCATTATTATACATGATAACTTTACGATTAGGGTCGTCTCTCATGAAATCGTAGCCCGCCTGAGTTATCTTCACATCAAGCTTGAGATCACCAGAAGATATCGTAACCGTTCCTGTTCTTGGGGTTTCATGAATGTTTGGAGCCAGCGTAAACGTCAGAACATATTTCATGCCAGAATCAGAATTACTTTCTGATTCCGGAAGTTTCGTTTCTGTTACATCTTTATCCTTGTCAAACGTAATCCAGCTACCTGCAGGATTGATGCTTACTCCGTAGAGTTTGTCGTCAGCACTTGTTGCAGATTTGAGCGTAGTGACCAAAGTGATATTTGCTTTAGCATCTGTTGCCTTGAGCGACAAATTATCGCTAACACCCAGTTCATAATCTTTGCAAGCTATCATATTGGTGATGGCAGGGTTGTCATCTACAATATCTACCTCTATTCTGTTCTCTGGTTGTGCCTTGATGGCTTCGTCCAAAGTCTTAAAACCATAATCATTCACCTTGGTTACGGTGATGGTATAGTTATGGTTTCGCAAGAGGGCATACTGATCCTTCTTGGTTGTTGCATCCTTGTAAAGCCCCACTTTATAGTAACCTTCTTTACCATTGTATTTAGCCCTGATGATAACGTTAGCTTCACCTGCAGAAGTTTCAGTTACCGCTACTTCACGGCTAGTTTCATTGCCAACATTAGTGTTGCTAAATTCTGTTGTTGCTGCTAAGTCTTCAGTAAGGACATTATAATCAGCAGGGGCAATAGCACTCTTGGCAGCGGTATGATTAATGATAAGACCAGCATCTTCTTCAGGAAAAACAGTCTTTACCGCAGCATCTACTTTCAAGGTAACCTTGGCATATTGTCTATACAAACTGACATTTGCCGTACCATCCAAGAGCTCCGTTAAAGATACGCTACCCCAACATACTGGGCTGCTTGTATCTATTGTTCTAGGTGTAGCTAACGCAATGTTTTGCAAATCTTCTGCTTCTGTCTCTTCGAGATTGCTTACGTTTGTTACCAGATGAACAGTAACTGTTCCAGATGGGACATTACTGATTTTTGCCTGATACGTTCCGTCTGTATTCTTGCTTACAATGTTGACATTCGCCATACCTTTGTAAGTATTGCTTTTGCCATAAAACACAGCAGTAATCTTACCTATGCTTTCTGTAGCCCCCGCTCTAGTATTAATTTTCTTTTCGGAGAAGTTGGGCAACTCAATGTTCAAGGTTACCCCCTCGGCTGGGATTTCATCCCCGCCGAGTCCGATAGCCTCCATCGTATCCTTGCAGGAAACAAGGCTTAAGAACAATCCCATCCATATCATTAAATGCTTTATCTTCTTCATTTTTTCTATATTATTTATTCTGTTACGTCATCAGGCGTACCTTGATGCCATTTGTCTCCTTGGTAATAACCAGTGTCGCCATACTTCTCGTAGCTATTGCCATCGAAGAGTGTAATAGTAGGAGATTTATCGTTGTTTTCCTTTTTCAGGAGGATGTTTTTTTCGTGTTCCCCTTTTACTGCTTTCAACTTGATGGTTGTTTTAAACCAACCTTTTCCCACATTCTTGCATTCCCAGCTGTTTTTGGCATTAGTATCCCAAATGGTAAACTGGTTTTTTCCTGATGCGATACCATATACCTTATACCATCCAAAAAGCTCAAACGGGGTATATACCTTGTACTCTATGTCTTCTATTTTAGGCATATCATCATGTACACGCCATATAGGGTCGGATGTAGGATCATAGACAATCCAGCCTTCACGGTCTTCATAATCGAAGAGAGGAATACCTGGCTCTAGATGATGAGGACAACGGTGTAAACTATATCCTTGATCTAGATCTGTATTATTACTGAACATAATCAATGTCTCACCTGGCGTAATAGTTCTTGTACCTTCTGATTTATTTGTATTTGATACAGACTGCGCATATTGACCGAAGTCTTTGTAATACCATCCGGTGTTAGTCTTGTCGGCCACCATTTCTTCTCCAGGCCATCCATTTCTAATGTTCGGATCTCCTTTCGTAAAAAGCCAACCTTTTCCTGTAACGGCATCTTCTGTTTCGCCTATCTGGGTATAAACATAGATGCGGTGGTTGTCTGGTTGGGGATCACTTATATCTTTTGCATCTGAATTCCATCCATCGCTCCAGTTGTTTGCATCTATTCCTTCAGGTAAGATTCCCTGGAAATTATCGGAACCGTTACCTCCGTTATATTTACTTCGGTCATTGATTGCTCTGAAATAGATACGGTAGTCACCGATAGGAGGACTAACTGTTACACGAACAGTCTGAAACTTAGATCCATCATCTTTTGACGTTACCTTGAATTCATGAATGGTGGTTGTTACAGGATCTTTCGTAGCTGTAACCATGAATGTTCCTGTTGCATCATCCGATGAATTTACGCTCATTTTGATGATAGAGCTACCTTTTTTATCTGTAATTTTATCCAGCACAATACCACCAAGGTTAGTATCCCATTTGATGGCTCTTATATTATTTTTTGGCTCTGTACTATTATAGTAGATGACAAGTTCTTTTGTAACATCCAGATAAGGTGTAACATCATAATGTACATCTATATATTTCTTGAGATTATTTGCCTTGAGCCAAAACTTAGCAGTGCCTTTTCGCTCATTTCCTGCATAATCATTGATTGGGATATTTGGATTCACGCGAAACTCTATACTATCATTACCATTAGCGTCTTTACCACGTTTGGTGCCAATGATGATGTCTTTTGAGTTTATTTTAGTATCGCATCCAAACCCTACTGTGCCTGCATTCGAATTATATGTGATATAATCGTTTGTCGTTGACGTAACATTAGCCTCCGTCTTGCTTACCCACAATGTAGTATGGTTGAAGTCGGCATCTATTGGTACTGTCTCCCAGGGCTTTACACTTACCTTGCAATCCAGCTCCATATTACCGAGGGTCTTGATAGCACCAGTAATCTCATAGAAGGTACCGCGAGGGAATACGGGTGTGGTGCTGCTTTCATCCTTCTTATGACCCAGATTGATACGATAATTGTTGACTGCAGAATTTCCTACCTTACCATTGATGGTAAGATAACTGCGGTCGGATTCTGATGAGATATATCGCTCAGGAAGATAATACGTCTGCTGGAAAAGCCATTTCTCCGCAGCATTATCTGGAGCATTCTTCGCATCTCCGGTTCCTTTAATATCATCATTGTTATTTGTTGCTGACGCAGATCTGTTGTCAGTCCATTCGGTATAGTATACGGCTGGACCTTCAGATGTCTGATACGTATTGCTTGAAAAACCATCCTTGTAATCTTTATCTGCCCAAGAAGGAGCCTCGAATTTACCGCCCCAGTAAAGATGGGTAAAAGGAGAGAGCTTATCGGCTGAAATACTGTTGATGCTAAAGGGCTTGCCTCCGAAATTGGTTGCAACTTCTGCGTCATTTGGATCGAAGATAAGATTCAGCTTAACCTTTACGCATGTAAACTTCAGGTTAGCTGCTACCTCGGTATATTTATCACCCGCAGCTGTAATCACGGTTTCAGCAAGCTTGCCTGTGGCATCCTTCTCTGGTTCGTAAATCATCGGGATATTGGTGCATACAGGCATACCTGGTGTACTTGTAGGTCTGTAATCGAGTACTATTTTTTTGAGCTCATCTTCAGTTTGGATAGTCTGACCACTCAACACCTTGTTCATGTTGGCAACCACATAGATATGGTAAGTGCCCGGCTCGATATTGAGCTGATAGTTAGCTACATGCTGCTCCAGCATCATCGAAGCTAGTGGGGCAGGGAGCGTCTTTTTCAGGAGCTTGCCTTCATTTCCTGTAGGGAAAGCATAGAGGGTCAGGTCGTTGATCTGGCATTCATCTACCGTGGCATTATAGGTAGGAAGGCCGGAAGCATCGTCGGGATTGGTGCCGCGGCTGCTGAGCACGGTTGGCACGAGTACATGCAAGTTGCTTTCTGACGAAATGGGAGTGCGCTCGCCTCCAAGTTCGTCAGAGCAACTTACTGTAACCAACAATATAAACCAACTAACTAAACTTAAAATGAAATCTCGTATTTTCATTGTTTCTAATTTTTAAAGTCAAATACTCTTATGAGCTAAATGCCCGGAAGGGGCTCTGACACCTGAAACGGTTAGAAATCGACACGCTGGATGCGCTTGCTCCAATCCAGGATGGAAATGCTGAGCTGCACATACTTCCACTGGTTGCCCTGGAGGAAGAAGTCGAGCTTGTAGTCGTACTCTCGGTCCAGGAATTCCTGCTCTGAATAATGGCGGGCTTCGAAGGCGCCACGGCCTTGAGCCAGAAAGTCAGCAAGATTGATGCGTGCCACCTCTTCGCCAGTAGTCTTGTTCGTGATGGTGAGGATGGCGTTCTTGTCGTTTTCTTCTGCCGGATGCCAGATGAGTCGGGAGAACATGAGGGCGGCATGAGCGGTGCGCTCCTTTACATTGCCCTCGGTATCCTTAAACTCAGTGGTCCAGGTGTAGTATGGGGTATATGTCAACTCCTCGTCGGGGAGGAGAGAGTTGTCGTAACTGATATCGCCGTTGGCATTGGTTATCTGATAACTGAAGTCATCGGCATTGATGTTGGCAGGCTCGTCGGTCTGATGCAGGCTGATGGTGAGCTGCTTGGTATCACGAACCAGACCGATGGTATGGCGTGTAACCTGCAGGTCTTTTACTTCAACCAGTTCGTTGCTGAGTCCCTGCCAGAGTGTATCAAGCGGTTGGCTCTGGTTGTTTACCTTGCCCTGTTCGCGGTCGAGTCGTGCATGGAGGGCGGTGATGTTGTCACCCTGCTGTGGCAGAGCTATCTGGAATTTGGCACCTGGCTGCGCGAGTGCATCTTCGTATTTCTTTTGGAAGGCGAAGGTTGCGAATCTGTATTTGCCCGGTTCCAGATTGATTCGCATGGCATAGTTAGGGTCCTTGAGCGGCTGTGATGTTGCATCGTTATAGGCATCATGGCGAGCAATGAAGTTGCCCTGCTCGTCGTATACGAATACGCAGAGTCCGCCCACATGATCTTTGAACATGTCGGCACGCTGCACGTTGTAGTCGTACTTGAACTGCAAGTCAACACCCATGTCACAAGGAGGCAGGTCGTCGTGCATCAAGTCGTTGCAGCTGCTGAGCATACTGCCCGCCATGATGAATCCCCATCCCATGCATATATTCTTGATCCAACTGTTAAACTTCTTGTTTGCCATGATGCTTATCTGTTTTATGAAAAAGTAAAGTGTATAAATAGATTCTTATTTTTCCGAGATAGCCAGCCGCTCCTTAGCGCTAGAGCGGCTGAGCTATATATAATAATGTGTAATGGATTACAAATCGACTGTGTCTGAACGCTTAGCCCAAGAAAGGATCTTTACGCTGACGCTAAGATACTTCTCATTCTCATCATCTGGCTGATTTGGGTCTACTGGAGGCACACCAGGGTAGCCAGGACCATAGACGTTGCCAACAGTCAAGTCATACCAGTTGTTACGGAGCATACCATAACGGCCAAGATACTTATCGTTATCTGTTCCATAAGATTCACCTGAGCTCCATGGAGTCAATAAGCCGAAGTGCTTAACACGAGCGATATAATATGTAACACCCCTAAGATAGGTATTGATACCAACCATCTCTTCTGGACGACCAGCTTTCAAGCCGAGTTTATCATTAATCTCTTTAACGATTTGTGTACCTGTCATACCACTATAAACTGTATCGGCAACAAGAGTTTTACCAGTAGGATCCTTGATATCTGTCAAGGTAATCACATGAGAGCCTTCTGTCTTGAGATTTGTATAGTCAACTGTACAACCTGAGAGAACTGAAGTTGCTGCTGCATCTACAGCTTTCTTCAAGTCTGCTTCTTTCAGGATAGTTGTCATATTACCGATGGTGTAGAATGTTCCATCTTGCTCTGCAAGGGGAATGCCTGCATCATCCTTAGGAGTATATGTTGCCTTGAAGATAACGCGGGTTGTCTGACCCTGATACATGTTTGCCAAGTTAAAGGTGTTCTCTAAGCAATATACCGGATTGGTGTTGGTGGTGTTGGTGAAGTCTTTATTAATCTCACTTGGAGCAGTGATAAAATTGAAATTTTCTTTTCTTTTGGCATCATTAACAGCATCTGCAGTATTGAGTCCAGCCAAATTGTAGTTAGGATCCGTACCCCAATAAACTCGGTTGTTAGTACCAGTGAAACGTTTTGTAGTCCAAATAGCAGGGAAATCTTTGCTCAAGCCATCAATATTATGAACAGCGTATGTCTTCTTGTTTGTGATATCCAAAGCCCATTTGCTAAATGTTACTTTACTCTGTGTGTCAGTCGATGTTGCCTTATTCTTAACAGTTTTTGTTCCAGGGTCAGCAACAGTCATCTTCGCTACACCACGCTCTACATAAACTGTTGCAGCACAATCGTTAGTAGTTTTATTTGCTTCTGCCTCGCTGGCATATATTTTATTTTTGTCAATACTAACCAAAGTTGCAGGTGAGTCAGCACTTCCTTTCAACGGAGCATTAGCCATATAGAAGTCACCAGAAGCAGCCAAATCAGTAACTGAAGGAGTCAAAATTTTGCTATTCCAATCATTATAACTTTGACCTGCAGTAGGCAATTCAACCTTTGCTCCACCACCAGTTTTATTATTGTTAAGCAAAATCAAAACACTATAATCATTCTTGGTATCCACATTAGTAAGCTTTGCTACCAGCTTTTTAGAAGTAGTTGTGATACCATCTGTGGGATCGTCTTTCCATCCATCTATAGGTAAAGTTACGCTCTCAACAAACTTGTAAGAGCCTTCATCTGAACCATACTTCTGGAAGATAAGGGCAGTTGCGCTTTTTACAGCATACTCTTCTTCTGTGCCTTCATTCATTTCAGCACCACCAGCATCTGCAGCACGAGTTCCACTTACCGAAGGCAAGTTGATGGTGAAAGTTGCATAACCAACACCAGTTTCATTAGTACCAGTACCTGGACCTGCGGTTCCCAGGTCCTCATTGCTTGAACAGCTTGCTGTCATAGCTGCGATGACAGCCAAGCCAAATAAATGTTTAATCTTCATAATCTTTGAAAGTTAAGCTTGTTTATAATCGTTATTCTCTAATTTTCTGTTATTCCAATTCCTTTATCTGCTTGAAGACATCTCTTACACGCTCTGCCTCTTTCGAGTTGCCTGCCTTGGCAAGATGCTTTTCGGCAGAAGTAAGATCACCTTTCTGTAAATCGGTGCAGGCGGCATTGAGATTCGCTGTCTCATTATCTGGGAAGAGGCGGACGGCAATGTCGAATACCTCGTTAAACTCTGGCGAACCCGGCTCGTAAGTCTGTGCCACCAGGAACATCTCCTGCAGAGAAAGCTGCTGTGGTTTGGTCTTCAATATCTCTTTGGCCTCTTCGATGCTGAACGGACGAACCGTGTAGGTTACCATATAGTCGCTATGACGGAGACGAGGATAGATATGATCCAGGATATAGCGGTAACTAGTCGGATGGAGCTTTCTGATCTTCAGGTCCTTATCGTCGGGAGCCAGCGAGGAGTTAGCTATCTCGAGAATCGCTTCCTTATCAGCCAGATGACTAGCCTGGATCTTCTTCTTGAATCCTTCCCAGTCTTCCGGTGTAGCCTGATAGGTAAAGAGTTTGCAGTTTAAGGTGTAGAGGCTGCTCACATATTTACGGAGGGCAGCTGCACGCTCGTTGGCAAGGCGCTTGTTGTTGGCATACGAACCATCAGGTGAAGCAAAACCATGGATATCAATATCTGTGATTTCAACGTTCTTGTCGTTCTTCACCAGGTCGATGGTGGAAGTAATCTTCTTCAGCTCAGTAGCATTCTCACGGAAGTTGGCAAGAATATAACTCTTGTTAACCACAAAGCTGAGATAGGCTTCACCCTTTTCGGCTCTCACCTTCTTGGCTTCCGCCTTCGGCTGCACGAAGAAATCCTTCGTAATCTTCGGTGTACGGTCGATATCCGCAATCGGCGTATTGTCCTGTTCTATCAGGTTGCCACATCCGCAAAGATCTTCTTTCACCGAGAGTTTGAACTTCTTCATCCATTTCTGATAAGGAACAGACTGGGCGAAGTAAACCTGCTGATTGGTCTTGTTCTTGCGGGTAAGAACCTGTGCCTGCGGATTCTTCTTGCTGTCGGCAAGTCGGCGGTATCTTACAGCCTGGTTTCTACCCTGGATGATGATAGGGTTGAGAGCGATAGAATCAGTTCCTACCATTACCGGTGTGAAAACAATCTGCTGCTCTGATTTCATCTTCAAATCGTTCAGATTCATACGGAAGGCAACGTCCATCCGGTTGCCGTTCTTGCGTGCTAAAACGCTTTCTACCTGAACCTTACCCCCTGCCAGCTGTTGAGCCTGAGCAGGCATGATGCCCTGAGAAAAGAGCATGCAGAGGGGCGAAATGACCGCATAAAGCTTCATTTTATCCATATTATGATTTCCCTAAAATTTTTTGTATTCTGTCTAGTTATTACGTGTTTTTATTGTCAGTTTAAAACCACAGTTAAATTAAATTCTTAGAACACGTATATGAGAGATAGTGCGGCTTTTGTAGGGCCCACATAGTTGCGGTGGTCTTTGTCGAGACATTTTTCGCATCGTCCGTAAAGCTTGTAAGGACTGTAGGCATATCCCAAACCGATAGACCCTTCGAAATTGAGGTGCTTATTGAGTAGCCACTGGTAGCCGTAGGTGAGGCCTCCACCTACATACCAGCCTTCATAGTGCCTGCCCTCCAGAGTTTTCGGCAGGATGCCGAAGGGCATGTCAATGTTTTTAATGTTGTATTCACCGCCTAAGGCATGAATTCCGAAGAAATGGCCTCCAAACTTCTGGCAGGTGTACCATCTGTATTCTGGCATAACATTCCAGAATCTCATCTTCTTGTCGCCCGAGAACTTCCAGGGGTTCAGGGTACCGAAGAGTTGGAAGGTTGTTTTCTTGCCCGTGCCGATTTCGATGCCGGCGTTGGCAGATGTGGAAGCCCATCCCAGTAAGTTGGTCTTCAGAGCGACCTCCTGCGCTCGCGTCGTTGCCATTGAAAGGATCAGCAGCAGCAACATAGTTGATTTTATGAATGTTTGCTTCATCATATCTTTACTTTTATATTTGGTTTCGTTTATATTAAACTTAGCCTTCGTTTGTTAGTTGGTATCTATTTTCGGCTGCAAATTTAAGAGGAAATCCAATATGAAGCAAGAAAAAGTTTCAAAAAGGTTACATTTCTATGTGCAAACGTTTGCACGTTTTATGCAACCTGTTTGCGTACACACATCATAAAGCACATGATTATCGGCGTCTGCTTGCCGTCATTGGGAATCAATGAATCTCCTATTAATATTAATGGATATCAGTCTCTTCCGCTGCAGATGCTTTGTTTTCCTTAGGTTGTGGATTGGGTACGAAGCCAAGGATGGCAACCAGACAACTCATCAAAGGACTGATGATATTGAAGAAGCAGAAGGGGAGATAGACAAGTGTCGGAATACCAAGAACCGTACTCTGCGTCATACCGCAGGCTGTCCATGGAACCAATACGCTCGTTACGGTAGCGCTATCCTCTGTACTTCGGCTCAAGAGTTCCGGACGATAGCCTCGTTCGGCATATTCATCCTTATAGATAGATGCATTCATAATAATGCTCAGGAACTGGTCACCCATAACGAGATTGAGCAAGACGCCTGATGTCACGGTGCTGCAGACAAGTGATACGGTGCTGTGGATGCTTTTCAGGAGCATGTGGGTAATGGCGTGGAGCATGCCGCTGGCTACCATACATGAACCGAAACACATGGCACAGAGGATGAGCCAGATGGTATTGAGCATGCCAGCCATACCTCGGGTGGCTACGAGATCATTAATGTTCACCATACCGCAATCTACCTGGGTATGGGTATAGCAGGTGGTCATGATTCCTTCAAAGAGGCTTTTGGCAGAGATGCAGTCTTCACCTGCTATCCCTACAAGTACTTCCGGCTGGAGAATGAGGGCACAGATGCATGCTGAAAGGGCTGAAAGAAGAAGTGTGATGAGAGATGGAGTCTTGCGGTAGATGAGCCATCCTGTAAAAGCCGGAACCAGCATCGTAAGCAAGGAGATATTGAAACCATGACTCAGACCGGTGAGATACTGGCTGATATCCACTGGCTTGGAATCATAACAGAGTCCGATGATGAGATAGAGTACCAGCGAGAGCAGGATGCTTGGTATGGTAGTATAGAGCATATAGCGGATATGTGAGAAGAGATCCGCTCCGGCTATACTCGAAGCAAGGACGGTGGTATCGCTCATAGGCGAGAGTTTATCCCCGAAATAGGCACCGGAGATAATAGCTCCAGCGGTGTAGGGGGCTGGTATTCCCAGGGCATCACCGATTCCCATCAGAGCAATACCGATGGTGGCAATAGTGGTCCATGAGGTTCCCGTCATCACAGAAATGATGCTGGAGATGATGCATGCGCAGGGAAGGAAAAAGGTTGGCGACATAATCTGTACACCATAATATATCAATGTGGGTACCACACCACTGATCATCCAGGTAGCTGACATCATTCCGATGAGCAGCAGGATCAGGATAGATACTCCGGCATCGCCCACGGTCTTTTTGATCATCTCTTCAAAGATATTCCATTTCATCCTATAGATGCCCATACCGAGTGCTACACAAACGGCTGTGGCTATCATGAGGGCCACCTGAGAGGCACCAGCCAAGGCATCATCAGGGAAGATTTTGACAACCAGGATGATGAGGGTGATAAGTACTGCCAGCGGTATGACAGAAATAAAAGGATGTGGTTCAACTGGCTGCAGAGGCGAGCAGGATGCCTGATTCTCTGCAGCTTGAGATTTCTGTTTCTTTTCTTCTTGTTCCATTTGTTAATATTCTCTTTTCATTTTAGTTTTTCATTTACTTTGCGTTTTCATCCGTTTCTTCGATGACATCTGGTCGCTGAAGAACACAAATCATTTCATTACTTCTTGAATTTTCATGCCAAGTAGTGCTTTTCGTGCAAAGGTAACTAAAATTTCCTGTTTACGCAAGAAAAGGTCCAATATAATATTCTTTTTATAAAAAATTATTATTTCATGGAATTTTTCTTGGTCAAAGATATGGAAAATAGACTGAAAATGATCTTGGCTATCGTCAATAATAAGGATGGCGTTGGTAAAACGACTACAGTGCAAAATCTTGCAGCTGGTATGCTCCGAAAGGATAAGAATCTAAGAATTCTTGAGATAGACTTGGATCCTCAGTGTAACTTAACCATTTTGAACCATGCTCCAGAAGGTTGTGCTACTGTTTTTGATTCTATGATTGCTTGTAAGGGTCTTCCTATATACAAGTCTAAGATAGGTGCGTATTATGTTCTAGGTTCTGCAAAAATGCAGGATGTTGATCCTTTCCTTCAGAATACCGGATCTCCTCGTCAAGTGTTAGGAGCTTGCATCAGCAGTCCTTGCATTGATTTTACCGGTGAAGGTATCACTGATCCTATAGATTTCTTTGACTATATCTTCATTGATTGCCCTCCAGCATTGTCTCAGTCAACTTACAATGCTATGGTTGTTGCCAGTCGCTTATACCAGTTCAGATGGAAGGACTTTCTGTGAATGGTTTGGCTGCCATTCTTGGAGCATTGAATGAGGTAAAGAATGGCAGATTTGCCTTGAATAAAGATCTTGAATTATTAGGTCTGTTACCTGTAATGCTGGATGAGAGACCTCGCATTGTCCGTCAGGCGCTGGGTTTTCTTAAAGATATATATGGTGATAAGGTCTTGTCGCATGGTATTCGACGTTGCATCAAGGTAAATGAAGCGCAGACAGAGCTGACTGACCTGTTCTCATTTTCACCTTATTGTACAGCAGCAAATGACTACTCTTTAGTAATTAAAGAATTGTTTAATCTATAAATATTTTGAATTATGGCAAGAAAGGATTTTCGCGCAGCGTTTAGTAATATGAATCAGGCAGTACGTCCTGGTAATGAACAGCCTGTTGTAAAGAAACAGAAGATGTCTCTTGCAGAGAAAAGAGCCACTATACATGGTGTTCAGACTTATTTGTCTGATGAAGACTATGAGCAGCTTATGCTCACTAAGATTAAGACAAAAAAGAGTTGTGAAGAGATATTACGTGATGCTTTAAAGCAGTATATTCAGGCATTTAAGTAAAATGTCTGCTAAGAGATAGGGTTGGCCATTGGCTGAGATTGTTGGATCTTAGGCAATGGCTTTTTTTATTTTGTCTTAAGCTGTACTGATGTTTCCTTGCTTTTTTCTCCGATTATTTGGCTTTCTGCCGGCGGTAAGCTCAAGGTCATGGCTTATCTAATAGAGAAGGCGGCTAGTGCGTATATGGCGGAGAAAGCTGATGGTTTGACCATAGAGGAGTCGTTCTTTCTGTATATCCTTGCTCAGAATTGGGCGAATGGTGATGAGTTTTCATGGGCTTGTGGAGGAGTAGAGGAAGAATGGATGTCTCTTGTGGAAGAGGCAATATGGAGTTTCCAGAAGAACCGTTCATGGGAGGGCTTCCTGACAAGACTGAAGCCAACTGTCAAGGATATGATGCGAAGAGGTATCACCTTCTCGATGGAATATTAAGCAAGAGGGGCGAGTTCCGTAAAAGAAACCCGCCCCCATCGTTATATAAATCTCTCTCTATTTCTAAAGTGATTCATATATATATGTATATCGTAGTGTTCTATTCTTACTTGCTCAAGCTAACAGAATGGCTCATGTTGGCCATTTCTGGAATTGAGTCTACTACGTGTTTCAAGAACATGCCCATGCAAAGAACCATACCTGAAAACATAACTGCGGCGAAAGCCATTGTAAAAATAGTCATCATAATTATTAACCTTTTTAAAATTTATTATTTGTTATTCCTTAAATGCGAGTGCAAAGTTAACACTTTTTTATCGAATAACGGCATCTTTTGCCGAGAAATATCATTGCAATATGTTTTTCTTGATATGGGTCAACCACTTGTTTTTAGCCTTTAAAATGACATTTTGCTATCGGATATGTTGTTTTTGTGGCAATAATTTATATATATCATTTTTCTCGCATTGATATGTGTATAACAAGATAGGGATTCCTGTCAGATTATAAGAAAAGGGCGCTCCTTCCTAAAGGATAGAGCGCCCTTAACTTTTATATCTATATAGGTATTGCGCTATTTGTCTATTGCTTTATTGCATGCTTACAGCATTGATCTTCTTCATTGTCATTTCAAAAAGCAAAAATCCTTTTTACCCTTTTACTTTTTTTACTCTTTTACCTTTAAAAGTTTGTCTGTGTTTTTCCCGTGATGCCTGTTACCACGGCGATTCCATTGTCACGAATCTCCACCTTCTCATATTTGGCATCAACAATCACTTTTCCTTTCAATGTCATAATGCCCCAATGTTTGGGTATCTGTTCAAAGGCGCAATAGGCACCAACAGGTTGCGCTATACTGCAGTAGAGGGGTGGCACGATAACTTTACCATCTACCTTCACGCCCCATTTCTTTCCTGCCTGATACAATTCCTGTAATTTGATGGCATTGGCTCAACATCTTCTTCTCTCGAAGTGCTATGTAATAAATATATGATGTCAAAAATTTGTTCTATAAAGGAAGTGTATACGTACTATAAGCAGTGTAAAGAATTGGATTCTTTCATTGATAATAGTCTCTAGGATTTGACATAAGGTAAACTAACGTTCTATTCCTGATCAGATGTTTTTCCTTTATGTTCAAATGAGAGAAGTTTAGGCTTCCCGCCGACAGGTGTTCAATACTTTTGTTTACTGGAAAAATTGATAGATAAGATAAATTTAAAACGAATGGGGAAAAAGAACAATAAATCTGGTGCTCAGCCGATGAGTCCGGAGAAATATATCAAGGAGAAAGCCCGTATGCTTCCTCTTGGCAAATGCTATACTTATGCCAACTGGAAAGATGCCGATGAAATTATGGTCATCGTGACACGTATTCACCCAAAGGGAACTGTAACATGTGCGGATTTCTGCATCGACAAGTTGTGCAGGGGTCTGATAGGAACCAGATATTTCTTCAACGTATCACCCAGAAAGTTGGCAGAAATTGTTGAGTACTACTCGGATAAAGAGAATGACAGGATGGTGGAGATACCATATGAGGTGGCTCACAATCTGATCTATGGTTCCATTGAATTTGCTGAGGAAGCCGGCATTGAACCTGTTGATGCATGGGACATTACTCAATATATCCTGGAAGAAGATGATGACAACGTTCCTCTCATTGAATATCAATGGGGCTTGAATGGTATGCATTATCTGCTTGCAGAAGACAGGTTGGAGGTATCTTGTTATCTTTCTACCATGCAGGAACATCTTGGCAGAAACTTCAAGTTCCGAATAGGAGATAGTACGGCATATATTGGTGGATGGGATTGGCATGAAGAGGAATTTCAGGGTTGTGAATATGAAATCCATGAGGAAGTGTATGGCTACGAATTGCCATCATATCCAACTCATATCAAGCTGCTGCATCCCGAAGTGATGTCGTATCTGACTTTTCATGCCTATAAATGAATCCTGCCGGATCACATCATCGATCTCTTGCTGACTATAGATCACGAGGAGTTGCGTCAGGACTTGGAGAACATAATCAGGTATGGCTTGGGCAAATACCAGCATTTGAAAGCGACAGGGGAACTGTTTGCTGCCATACGTCATAGCATCATCCTTCTTGCAGAGGTGGGTAACATGGAATCTTTCCGTCTTCTGATGGATGTATTGAAGTTTGAAAGTGATTTCTTAGATCAGTTGAGCTGGCTGGCGACCAATTATCTCTTTGCCCCAACCCTCTACAAGTTGAATCCGGATCCTTTCTCTGAATTCACGAAATTCCTAAAAACGCCAAAGCTTGACCATTACTGCCGCATGAACGTTTATGAATATGTGGAGTTTTATGTTGAAAAGAATCCTGCCTTGAAGGAACAGGCGACAGCGTGGGTAAAGGACATGCTCGTCTTCTATGATGGCAGATTGGAAACCGCTGACTGTTGTGATGGTTACGTGGTGGCTGCGGCCATTGATTTAGCTTGCAGCTTAGGAGCAAAGGATCTCATTCCTATCATCAACAAGTTGCTTTGTACTTATCTTGTTGATTTCAGTGATTGTGGACTTACGGCAGAGGTGGTTGAAGGGCTTCATCGGGGTGAACTGCTCAGGCAGGAGTATGCTCTTGATGTATATGAACGGTATCACAGGTTAGAGGAAGACAGCAACAGGTAATGGAGTAAAGGCATCAAAGCATTCTTCCTTTGGCTGAGTTTTGCAAACTGTTGTCTTTAGTTTGCTCCATTTTTTTGCAATCAGTTGTATATGTGGAAGTTAGCTTTGTTTGTAATTCTTTGGCAACAAGAAAGTAAATAGAATGTATCCTCATTGACCTCAATACGTAATATCATAGTCCTACCTTTGCACCAGAAATTGTTAGTTATGAATTCTCTATAAAAAGGTAGTAAATGAAAAAGCAACGTATGAAGCATTGTTTCTTCGCGCTCACATTATGCTGTACTGCAGGAAGCATGTATGGTCAAGTTGCACAGGATAGCAGCAAGACTATTGAAAAGAAAAGTTCTGTAAATGGTAAAAAAATACAGAAGTCGAAGTTCAGCGACGATCCTATAGAACTGAATAATGTAGTGGTTACCGCTTTGGGTATCAAGCGTGAGGAAAAAAGTCTCGGATATGCTACCCAAACCGTATCTGGTTCTGAAATTACGGCAACGATGCCTGCCAACTGGTCTCAAGCTTTGCAGGGACAGGTGGCAGGTTTGAATGTCATTTCAGCCGGTGGTCCCCTGTCATCAACCCAGATTAATCTTCGTGGCAACGTTTCCATGAATATGGACGGAAATGGCGCACTTATCGTTGTGGATGGTGTGCCACTTTCCAGCCCTATGAATAATCCTGGTGGCTCTTATGGTGCCGGTGGCAACTCCGAAGGTTCGATTGACTTTGGTAATGGATTCTCTGATTTAAATCCGGATGACATTGAGAGCATTCAGGTATTGAAGGGAGCGTCTGCCTCTGCTCTCTATGGTTCAAGAGCTGCTAATGGTGTCATTATGGTTACCACCAAGTCTGGTAAGAAAGCCAAGAAGGGATTAGGTATCAGTTATAATTTCAATAATTCCTGGGAACAGGCTGCTCACTTTCCTGATTATCAGTATGAATTCGGACAGGGTGTAGCCAAGAACATCGGTTCTAAGGGGACAGAGTGGGCTGGACAACCTTATTACTCCTATGGTGCAGGTGATGATGGTTTGGCTAGCACCAGTGGTACAAGCTCAGCTTTTGGTGCGAAGTTTGATGGCCAGATGTTCTATCAATATGACCCGGAGAAAGAAGGTCGTGCTGATGTGGCCACTCCTTGGAGAGCCTATAAAGACAATCACTCCGGATTGTTCCAAACGGGGCATACGATGACCAACTCCCTGGCCTTGACTGGTAATAACGGTACAGGCAATATGCGTATCTCTTTGACTCATAGTAAGAGTGAATGGATTTTGCCTAACTCTGGCTATCAGCGCTTGACTGCAGCTTTCGCCGGATCGCAACAGATTTCCAAGCGTGTGAAGATCAATGCACGTATGAGTTATACTTACAGAGATGTGGAGAATACTCCTCAGCTTACCTATAACTCTAACTCCTTAAGCTATTTCCTGATATTCATGAATCCTAACTTCAACCTCGATTGGTTTAAGCCAATGTGGTACAAGGGTAAGGAGAATATCAAGCAGATACGTCCATTCTCCAGTTATCTGCCTAATCCGTATGTTTTGCTTTACGAGGCAACCAACCCTGCAAAGAAGCATAGTTTCAATGGTAATATTTCTGCCAATTTTACCATCAATCGTTTCCTTGATTTGCAGTTGCGTTCTGGTTTACAGGCTACGGCTCAGCAGCAGGAGCAGCACAGACCATGGGATGACAAGGCTTTCCCTACCGGTTTCTTCAAGAAGCAGAACATCTTTGACTATGAGGTTAACTCTGATGTACTTTTATCTTACCATAACAGTTTCGAGAATGGACTCAACGTGAATGCTTCAGCGGGTGGTAACATGATGCAGTCGTATTATGATTTGTTGTCAGCTTCTGTTACCGGTTTGAATACGCCTGGTGTATATAGTTTGGCCAATGGAGTTTCAAATCCATTGGTTGGTACCACTATTCGCAAGAAGCGTGTGAACTCGCTTTATTTCATGGCTAATCTGGCTTATCAGGAGATGTTGTTCCTGGATATAACAGGGCGCAATGACTGGTCATCTACCTTGCCGCGCAAGAATCGTTCTTTCTTCTATCCTTCTGTGAGTCTGAGTGGTGTGTTGAATAGCATGATGAAAATGCCAAAGTGGGTTAATCTGCTGAAAGTGCGCGCTTCTTGGGCACAGGTGGGTAATGATACTCAGCCTTACAAGACATCACCTTACTATACAACTAGTGATTTCTCGGGTTCTTTGGTTAAGCCAGGTACACTTTATAATGCCGACTTCAAGCCCGAGATGTCTACCAACTGGGAAGGAGGATTGGATTTCAAAGCATTTGGCAGCCGTTTGGGATTGGATGTGACCTATTATTATAATCGCACCAAGAATCAGATTCTCAATGCTCCCTTTGATCCTACTACTGGATACACCAAGGGTACCATCAATTCGGGATGTGTCAGCAACAGAGGTGTGGAGATCGTACTCCGTGGTACTCCTATCAGGAATAGAGATTGGCAGTGGGATATGACCGCTACCTGGTCAACCAACAAGAACAAGATAGAATCACTTTCAGAATTTGCTGATGAGCGTCAGATTCTCGGTTCTTATGTGAGTGGCAATGTAAGTATCATCGGCACTAAAGGTGGAACCACGGGAGATATCTGGGGCTACAAACTCAAGCGTAATGCTAAGGGTGAGGTGATTATCACTTCTGCCGGTTTGCCTGCTCGTCCTTCTGAGATTGAATATGTGGCATGTGCCTTACCAGACTGGGAGGGTGCGTTCAATACCTCTTTGCGATTCAAGAACTGGTCATTCTCCATGCAATGGGATGGAAAGGTTGGAGGTATGACCTATTCTCAGTCACATCACAAGATGTGCGAACAGGGTCACCTGGCTGAGACCTTGAATGGTAGAAAGCCTGGAACCAGTCTCTACCTGGATATTGCGGACCCTGATGTTCTGAAGCTCTTTGAAAAGCAGAAGATTACTCCTGTAGCTGGTGTGTATTGCATAGCACCGGGTGTGGTTGATAACGGAGATGGTACTTATAGTCCGAATCAGAAACTTGTCACCCTGGAGTCATATTATAAGGAGTATTACCGCATTGGTAATGTGGAAACCAATACTTTCAGTACCACTTATCTCAAGCTTCGCGAGGTTCGTCTGGATTATCAGTTGCCAAAATCTTGGTTGAAGAATACTTTCATCAACAATGCTTCAGTGGGTATATATGGGCGCAATCTGCTTTGCATTACCAGTTATCCAATGTATGACCCAGAGACAACCTCACTTGATGGCAATACATTTGTACCAGGTGTAGAGGTGGGTACTCTTCCTACCAGTCGTTCCTGGGGTGTTAATCTCAAAGTTGATTTCTAGTTAAGAATAAGATGTAATGAACAAAAAAAGAAAGAATCGATGAAAAAGATTTTTAGAAATATAATGACGCTGATGACCGTTCCTTTCATGCTGATGACCTCGGCATGCGAATCAATGGACGATACCAATGTGGATCCAACCCGTATGAATACTGCTAATGCTGGAAGTTTTTTGGATCCTCTCATTTATGGTATGGGCACTTACACCTGGACCCGATACAATAGCTGGACCTTCCAGTTGATGCAGTGCCTTGTAACAACAAACTCCACCAGCGGTGTGGGCTGGTTCAACATCAGTGATACGGCAGGTGATGGCGTCTGGACCAATTATTACAAATGGAATACCAATGCCAAGGCCATCTATGACGAAGCCGTGAAAGTGGGAGATCCGAACTATCAGGCAATTGCATTAACCCTCAGATGCTGGATATTTGAGAATACGACAGATGCCTTCGGTGATATTCCTGTACAAGAATCATGCCGTGGTGAGGAACAGCTCTACTATCCAAAGTTTGAGTCTCAGACTGATGTCTACAGGTTTATCATCGACAGCTTGGATGTGGCGAACAGCATATATAATCTCAAAAAAGGTTTGCAGTTCAATACCAATGGTGACAAAATGTATTGCAGCAGCAGTTCTGACTTGCAGGGCATCCTGAAATGGAAGAAGTTTACCAACTCCTTGCGTTTGCGCGCTTTGCTGCGTGTCATAGATTCCAAGGAATTGGGTGATTTGGCCAAGGCAGAGTTGAAGAAGATGTTGGCAGATCCTACTACTTATCCGGTTTTTGAATCGAATGATGACAATGCTAAGGTACATATCTCAGGAATTGCTCCTGATGAAGCTCCAATGACACGTCCATCAGACCTTTCTGCCTACAAGTCACTTTCTGCATTTTTCATCGATCGTCTTCAGGATTGGAAGGATCCTCGTCTGGAAGTGTTTGCAACTCAGGCTACCAATAAGGATCCTCAAACCGGTCAAGAGGTTACTTCCTTTATCGGTTTGCCTAGTGGTTATGATGTGGAGCCTACATTTACTGCTTCTTCTCCAAATGCGGCAAATCTGGCCACAGCGCCACAGGATATACAGTGTCTCACCTATGCAGAGGTACTCTTCATCAAGGCAGAGTTGGCACAACGCGGTCTTATCTCTGATGATGCCAAGCTGCTCTATGAAAAAGCTGTTGCTGCAGCTATTACGCAATGGGGAGTTGAGGTTCCTGACGGGTATTTTGATAACGGGAAGGCAGCATATGATGGAACGCTTCGCCGCATCATGGAACAGAAGTTCTATGCACTCTTCTTCATTGATTTCCAGCAATGGTTTGAGTATAATCGTACCGGTTATCCTGATGTACCGAAAGGTCCAGGTGTAGATGCTTCATTGCATATGCCATATCGTTTCAAATACCCAGCTATCTTGCAACGTATGAATCGTGAACATTATTTGGAGGCTGTGAAATCGATGGGTGGTGATGATTTCAATACCCGACTGATCTGGCAGAAGAGACCAGAATTATAATTGATTAGATGTTTAATCAATAGTTCGTTAATAATTCAATAATGTGCTAAGCAGCTATACGCTGTAAGCA
>ENA-OXZS01000108-OXZS01000108.1-human-gut-metagenome-genome-assembly--contig:-NODE-108-length-21023-cov-6.458461_pt1 | contig 21023 bp, 7 predicted proteins | sample MGYA00243418_ERZ652800 | MGnify/ENA primary metagenome ERZ652800 (study PRJEB26926, sample SAMN06164501) | human gut metagenome | biome: ENVO:00009003; feature: ENVO:2100002; material: ENVO:00002003...
AGATGTGTATAAGAGACAGCTGGAAGGATTTCAGGATGAGATCAAAGGTAAGGTAAAGCGGGAGCGGATACTGAAAGAACAGAAAAAACAGTCCCGGCTTTCTTTTGGAGATGAAGGGGATGGCATGGTACATGGAGCAGGAACCGGAATCCGCAAATCAGCTTCGGCAGTGAAAAATGCTGCTCTTACTGTGGGACACTGGAAAGCCCATGAAGCAGAAGATGATAACGCTGCTGTGGAAGGGGCACACAGGATGGAACTTGCAGGGGAAAGTCTTGCAAGAAAGTCTATTTATGTCCGGCAGCGACTGAGGGAAAGCAGAAAACAGTCTGCCCGTCTGACAGAAAATATGCTGGATGAAGCAGAAAATAGCAGGCTGATGTTTAATGCTGCTTACGGAAAGCAGGCAAAAAATGCAGTGAAGAGAGAAGCTGACCAGAAGAAAAAATCAGCACTTCAAAAATTACTACAGAAAAAACGATACCAAAAGCAGTACCGGGCGGCAAAAGAAAGTAAAAAAGCCAAAGATGCGGCAATCACATCGGCACAAAGATTTACAGAAAAAACAAAAGATGCAGTCAAAATGGTGGCGGCACAAAACAAAGGAATCTTTGCTACAGTAGCTCTTTTTGGACTGATTTTTGTTCTGATAGCAGCCAGTTTTTCCAGTTGCAGTGCAGTTTTGCAGGGTGGTTCTTCAGCGATCATTTCAACCAGTTATTCCAGTACGGATGAAGATATTTATGCTGCAGAAAATGCGTATAAAGCTCTGGAGGAAGCATTGAACACACAGATCAATCAAATAGAATCCAGGCATCCGGATTATGATGAATACCGTTATCAGATTGATGAGATCGGACACAATCCATATCAGCTTATTTCTTATCTGACAGTGAAATATGGCGGTTTTACTTATGCAGAAGTCGCAGACGAGATAAAAGAAATCTTTCAGCAGCAATATGGAATCAATACACAGTCTACCAGAGAAACCGTAACAGAAACAAAGACTGTCCGGGTTGGAGAATCATTGGGACAGGTTGTTACCAGTGGATATTGCAACTGTTCCATCTGCTGTGGTCAGTGGAGTGGAGGACCGACCGCAAGTGGAGCAATGCCTACCGCAAACCACACGATTGCCGTAGATGCGACAAATCCTTTTGTTCCGATCGGCACTCATGTAGTGATGAATGGCGTGGAATATGTGGTAGAAGATACCGGAGCTTTCGCAAGATATGGTGTGCAGTTTGATGTTTATTATGATAATCATGCGGCGGCATCTGCCCATGGACATCAGACATGGGAGGCTTACATAGCTGACAGCAACGGAAGTCAGGAAGTGGAAGTGACAACAACAAAAGAAGTGAACCGTCTGGATGTTACTATGACCAATCATAATCTGGATACGGTGTTAAGAAGCCGTATGACAGAAGAGGAACAGGAAAGATACGATGCGTATAACCGATATTATGGAAACAGGGATTACCTGTTTGACCTGAATTCCATTCCGACAGGAAGTAGTGGTTTTGGCTATACGATTCCTGGTGAAGCGTTATCTGACCCGCAATTCGCAAAGATGATACGGGAAGCAGAGAAATATCTGGGAGTGCCTTATGTATGGGGTGGTTATTCTCCAAGCGGTTTTGACTGTTCTGGATTTGTAAGCTGGGTAATCAATAATTGTGGAAATGGATGGAACATAGGAAGGTGTACTGCCGATGAACTTCGTTCTCATTGTTCACAGGTATCCCCATCAGAAGCAAAACCGGGAGATCTGATTTTCTTCCAGGGAACTTATAACACAAGCGGAGCGAGTCATGTAGGCATTTATGTTGGCAACAATATGATGATACATTGCGGAAAGCCGGTACAGTATACAAGCATTGCAAGTTCTTACTGGCAGGAACATTTTATGGCATTTGGTCGTCTGCATTAGGAGGTGACAGGGCAGATGAATATGAAGTTAAAAAAAGTTCTGGATGATATTCAGAAAACAGAAGAAAAGATTGCAGAACTGCAGAAGCATCTGAAAAAGCAGAATGATTTAAAACAGCAGATGGAGGACATAGAAATTATCAAATCTTTCCGTTCACTGAAGCTGGACAGCAGGGAACTTCTTGTACTGCTTGATGGGATTCAGAAAGGAACGGCAACGATTCGGCTGGATGAAGAAGGCAGTATTGCAATAGAAGATGCAGGAGAAAAGATAGACGGAAACAAAGAAAATAACAAAGGATCTGATGTACAGATACTGGAAAGAGAGGGCTTAGAACATGAAAAATAAAGTAGTAAAAAAACTGATGATGATTGTAATGGCAGTTGCAATGCTTTCGGGATTTTCGTTTGCAACCGTATATGCAAATGCTGATCCGCCTGCGGAAGAAACAACTACCGAGGTTGTGGCAGAAACATCATCGGAGGCAACCACAGAAGAAAATACGGAGGATACGGGCAGAGTGATCGCAGAAAGTGATTCCTCTGCCTTTTCTACGCCGGGAAATGCACAACTGGTCGATGATAAGGAAAATGATGATACAAAGCAGTTCCTTACCATCCAGACAAAAAAGGGAAATACTTTTTATATGGTAATTGACCGTTCCAGCACATCAGAAAATGTCTATATGATGTCGTTGGTTGATGAAAATGACCTTGCAGAATTCCTGGATGAAACAGAAGACAGTAAGACAGAGAAAGAACAGAAGGTAGTGATTCCGGAAACAACCACAGAAACAACACCTGCTGTGGAAAAAGAAACAGAAGAAACAACACAGAAAAATACAGGCGGTGCAGACATTTGGAAACTCTGTACCATTGTATTAGCAGGGGGACTTGGTATTGGTGCAGTGGTTGTATATCTGAAATATGGTCGTAAAAAAGAAGATGGTTTTGTCAGTGAACAACTTGAATTTACAGACGGACCGTTTATTAATGAAGAACAGGAAAATGAAGATGGACAGGAAGATTAAGATTTTGATTCTCTGAAGTTTAGCACAGAAAAATAAGATACAGGGAAGGGACAGCTAATCTGGCTGTCCTTTTCAGAAAGGACGAAAAATGGCGAGATTTTTAGTGATTGCAGAAAAACCGAGTGTAGCACAAAGTTATGCGAAAAATTTGTCTGCATATAAAAAACAGGACGGGTATATGGAGGGAGAAAACTGCCTTGTGAGCTGGTGCCTTGGACATCTGGCAGAATATGCACGACCGGAAGAATATGATGAAAGATATGCGAAATGGCAGTTTGATGACCTGCCGATCATTCCTGAAAAGTGGAAATTACAGGTGTCAGCAGATAAAAAGAAGCAGTTTTCAGTATTAAAGGATCTGATGAACCGGGAAGATATAGAGTATCTGGTAAATGGCTGTGATGCAGGACGGGAAGGAGAATTGATCTTCCAGAGAGTATACGATCTGTCCGGATGTAGAAAACCAGTCAGACGATTATGGATCAGCTCTATGGAAGATGAAGCAATAAGAAATGGTTTCCATGAGATGAAAGATGCCGGCTTTTACAGCAACCTTTGCATGGCGGCGGTATGCAGGGCACAGGCAGACTGGCTGATTGGAATGAACGCTACCAGAGCTTATACGACAAAGTATTATAAAAAGCTGGTAGTTGGAAGAGTACAGACACCAACTCTTGCCATGCTGACAGAACGGCAGGACAGGATTGAGCATTTTCAGAAAGAAATCTTTTACAGAGTAGAACTGACAGATGGAAAGCTCGTTGCCGTATCAGAGAACATTACCAATAAAGCAGACGCAGAACTTCTGGCAGCATTATGTGACGGTTCTGAGGCAATTATTACAGAGTTAAAAAGAGAACAGAAGAAAGTATCCCCGCCTAAATTATATGATCTGACAAGCCTGCAGAGGGAAGCGAACCGGTATTTTGGATTTACGGCAAAGAAAACGCTTGATCTTTTACAGGAATTATATGAAGAAAAGCTGGTAACGTATCCGAGGACAGACAGCCGCTTTGTTACAGAAGATATGATTGGAACAGTAGAAGAACTGGCAGGTAAAATGCCGTTGATGCTGCCTTTTGTAGAATATGGGCAGTTAGGACATAACATAAAAAGAGTTGTAAATAATGCAAAAGTATCTGATCATCACGCTATTCTTCCGACAAAAGAGGCTGTGGAAAAAGGAATCGTGGATTTGCCAGTGGATAAAAAAAATCTGATGATACTGATTGGACAGCAGGTGCTTCAGGCAGTCGGGGAAGATTATCTGTATGAACAGACAGATGTTACTGTGAAATGCCAGAAAAATGAGTTTACTGCGAGAGGAAAAACAGCGGTGCAGATGGGATTTAAAGACGTGGAAAAAGCCTTTCGCAGTCATTGTGTGAAAATGGAGAAAGAGGATTCAGATAGACAGTTGGAAATCCCATACGGATACCAGAAAGGTATGCAGATTTTCAATGTCAAGGCAGAAACAAGTATCCATTATACTTCTCCACCGAAATCATTCAATGAAGATACGCTTCTTGCAGCAATGGAAACAGCAGGTAATAAAGAATTTGATGAAAAGACAGAGAAAAAAGGGCTTGGAACACCTGCAACGAGAGCCAGCACCATTGAAAAACTGGTGGCATCCGGATATGCACAGCGAAAGGGGAAACAGATTATTCCAACAGCAGAAGGCAGGGAACTCATTCGTGTAATGCCAGAGAATTTAAAATCTGCAGGACTGACAGCCGAATGGGAGAACAGGCTTTTGCTGATGGAACGAGGGGAGCTTAATGGAGAACAGTTCATGGATGATATTGTAGCCATGCTGGAAGAAATCCTGAATGGCTGCAGAAAAATCCCAGAGGAAGAAAGAAATCGTTTTCAGACAGCGAAAGAATTAATCGGGAAATGCCCGGTCTGTGGTTCTGATATTTTTGAGGGGAAAAGGAATTTTTACTGCTCGAACCGCCAGTGTGATTTTGCTCTTTGGAAGGATAACCGATTTTTAGAAGGTATGGAGAAGAAACTGGACAAGAAAATGGCAAAAGAACTTCTGGATAAGGCTTGTACCCATATAAAAGGGTTATATTCCAAAAAGAAAGATGCCAGGTTTGATGCAGATCTTCTGATGACATTGGAAAATGGAAAACCGAAATTTCATTTGGAATTTCCGAAAAGAAAGCATAAAGGATAAAGCAAAAATTAAAGATTGGAGGAAGAGACATGGCAAGAGTACAGGAGATTCGTGGTATGGCAGAATGGTATGCCACTGACATAGCCAGTTCCCCGGCAGACTGGATGAAATATCTGGATACTGCCGCCAGATTATACCGTTATTCCTTTACTGACCAGCTTCTCATTTATGCGCAGCGTCCACAGGCAACTGCATGTGCATCCCTGGAATTGTGGAATGAGAAGATGATGAGATGGGTAAACCGAGGGGCAAAAGGAATTGCTCTGCTGGATGAAACAGGGACAAAAGCAAAAATCCGGTATGTGTTCGATATAAAAGATACCCATATGGTACAGGGCGGCAGATCACCATACCTGTGGCAGCTTCAGGAACATCAGAGGGGAGAAGTGCTTGCACATCTTTCTGATGTTTATAATCTGGAAGAAAAAGATACGGCAGATCTGGCAGATGCGTTGATGTCTGTGGCAAAAGAGATGGTCAATGAAAATCTGGAGGATTATCTGGATGGCTTATCGTATGCAGCAGAAGGAACCTATCTGGAAGACCTGGATGAAGGGACGATTCGGAACGATTTCCGGCAGCTTGCAACGGACAGTGTATATTATATGCTTGCAAGAAGATGCGGACTTGATCCTATGTTGATTCTTGAAGAAGAGGATTTCATGCACATCACCGATTATAACAGGCTTTCCGTATTGACTTTTCTTGGAAATGCTGCAAGCCAGCTCGCTGAGAGTGTACTGATTGATATTGGAAAAACGGTACATAAAATTTCTCTGGAAGAAATAAGGAAAGGTCTTGAAAATTCTGAAGAGAGGAATTATAATAACTTTAACACGTTAATGCGTGAAAATAAAATACAGGACACAGAAGAGAGAATAAATGATATTGAGGATAATGAAGGAGGAACTGACTATGGAACTGACCTATCATCGCAAGGGGGACTACCTATTTCCGAACCTGACCGTAGAGGAGGAAGAAGTGACAATCGGGAAATACGGGATGCTGAGGAGAACGTTTCTGAAGGAACACAAGAACAGCCTTTACCAGAGCCTTTTCCTGACAGGGAAGCTGAACAAGCATCTTATGGAGATCGAGAAAGCGGCTCAGGAGAGAATGGAGAGCCAGATGGAGAAATTGCTGAAGAACAAACCGGCACCGGACAAGGAAGCCGATCCGATGGCATGGACAGCACATATGAACGCACTGACAGCAATAGCAGAAGAGAGCATCTTGACGGAATTGGTATACAGTTAGTTACAGATACAGGAGAAGATGGATTGAGTGAAGCAGAGGAAGAAATCGCCTCTGCTTTATCTTTGCCCGAATTACCAACTGTAAATCAGCAGATCCGAAAGATTGAGGAGCATATGTCTGCCCTGTATGCCGGGGAAATCCCAATTCCGGAAGAAGTTGTGGATGAAATCCTCCGTACCGGAAGTAATAAGAGTAAAAGCCAGTTACGGCTTATCTACAATTTTATGAGTGAACAGTCAGCAGAAGATTATACAGAATTTGTGAAGCGCGAATATGGCATCGGTGGCAAAGGTCTTAAAATTAATGGAAACGAGTATTCTGTGTGGTTTGATGAAACAGGGATGCAGATTGCCGTAGGACATACGGTGAACGATCGACTTTTAGATAAGGCTTTTTTATCATGGGAGGATGTCAGTGGACGTATCCATCAGTTATTAAAACAGGGAGAATACGCACCACAGTCTGTTCTTGATGCAGCAAGGGAAAATGCCTTGCAGGAACACGCACAAGTGCTTGCCTACATGGAAACTGATATTGCGGATGATCTGTCTGAACTGGTATTTTCAGCAGATGATATGAAGATTTTTCATAATGGTTATCCGGAAAAGACAGATGCTCTGGCGGAAAAGCTGGATGATGCAGAGTGGCTTTCCGAATTAAATGAAAGACTGGAAGGTCTGGCTGAAATGTATGACATAGACAAATCCATCATGCGTTTTCATTATTATAAACCAACCCTTGTTTCTGAGCAGTTTCAGAAATTTGCCGAAGAAGTCATTCCCTATCAGGCAAGAGAGGGATTTGCTTGGAAAGAACAGGAAATGTTTATCACGCAGGATGAGATTGATGCTTTTCTTGCAAGAGGTGGAGCTTTTTCAGAAGGAAGGCTTCGCATATATTCTTTTTATCTGCGGCATCAGGATGAACAGGAGAGAACAAATTTTATGAAAGAGCAGTATGGCATTGGAGGACAGAGCCATGCCCTTTCCAGAGCGGACAATTCCTACGCAGATTACAATGGAAAAGGATTACAGCTTTCCAGAGGAAATCCGGGTGCATACCATACAAAAGAAGAACTGAGCTGGCAGAAAGTGGCAAAAAGAGTGGATTATCTCATAAAAAATGACCATTTTCTTCAAGCCGGAGACTACGCTCATATGCCGGAATATGAACGATACCAGATGGCAATGCGGGTGATTAATTTTTATAACAGACTGCCACAGGAAATTGAGCGTCCATTTACGGATGAACTTTTGCATGAGGAAGCAAGAAAACAGGTGCCAAGGATGCTGGCAGATGAAGAAATGGCACAGGAATTGTTACAGAAGATGGATGCAGCTCTTGCAGAACTACCCTTGGATTTTGAAGCCTATGGGACAAATTACAACGAGAAAGCAGAAAGTCTGTCAATACTCCATCAGTATGTAGAGGGAACGTACACTATATTTCCAACCAAGGAACTGGAACAGCCGACCATAGAGTTAAGCGGTCATCAGATGTCCATGTTTGATTATCTGGATACGAAAGTCTATATGGAACCGGATGTTGTAGACATGCAGGATGTAGAGGAAACAGTGGAATTGGTTTTAGACGAAACGGAAGAAGAAACTGGTGAGATTGAACAGTCAGAAATACCGGAAACTCCTGTGGAAACGGCGGAAAAGTCAGCAGGTGCAATAGCTGACCAATGGGAACAGGGTGTTTTTGAATATCAGGGATACCATTTTGAAGCAGTTGGTGTCCTGTCTGATGGACTGGAAGGAAAAGAATTGGTTGCACAGACACGTTCCAATACGGAACTGCATTTGTCAACGTACCATACAGAAGATTTCCCCAAATATTCGTATAATGAATTTTATGCTGTCAGCAATGCCCCGGATGCGGATATATTCCGATGTCTGGAAACAGGAAAAAACTATATTCCGGGAGAAAATGAGCTGTTTGGTTATGAGGGAGAATTTCAACCATATATCAGACAGGAAAAAACAAAGATTGTGACTATGCCACATAACTTCCGTATTGAAGATAATGACCTTGGTGCAGGCGGTCCGAAAGCAAAATATAAAGCGAATATAGAAGCAATCCGTTTATTACAGACTTTGGAGAAAGAAGAACGTTTGGCAACACCAGAAGAACAGGAAGTATTATCCCATTATGTTGGCTGGGGCGGTATCCCGCAGGCATTTGAAGAAAACAACGGAAGCTGGGCAAATGAGTACAGCGAACTGAAAAATACGCTGACTTCAGAAGAGTATAGTGCAGCAAGAGCATCCACCCTAAATGCGTTTTATACTTCTCCGACAGTGATACATAGTATGTATGAAGCATTGGAAAATATGGGATTTACAAAAGGAACCATTCTGGAACCATCCTGTGGAGTAGGAAATTTTATGGGACTTATCCCGGAAAGCATGAGTAAGGCAAAAATGTATGGTGTGGAACTTGACCCGGTATCCGGCAGAATCGCCAGACAGTTATATCAGAAAAACCAGATTGCCATACAGGGATTTGAAACAACACAGTTTCAGGATAGTTTCTTTGACTGTGTGATTGGTAATGTGCCGTTTGGAGCGTACCAGGTAAATGACAAAAGATACGACAGGCATCATTTTCTGATTCATGATTATTTCATTGCAAAATCTCTTGATCTTGTGCGTCCAGGCGGTGTGGTTGCAGTTGTGACTTCCAGTGGAACCATGGATAAACAGAATCCGGCAGTCAGACAATATATTGCAAACAGGGCAGAGCTGCTGGGTGCGATCAGGCTTCCCAATAATGCTTTTCAGAGAAATGCAAATACAAATGTTGTATCAGATATTCTGTTTTTTCAGAAAAGGGACAGGGCGGCAATCGAGGAGCCAGAATGGGTAAACCTAAAGACGACAGAGGAAGGCTATTCTGTAAATGCGTATTTTGCAGAGCATCCGGAAATGGTTCTTGGTGAATTTACCACAGAAAGTACCCAGTATGGTAAGCAGGAAGTTACTGTAAAGCCAAAAGAAGGCATTACTCTTGAAGAACAGTTAAAGAAAGCTGTACAGAATATTCATGGAACGATCACAGAAATGGAACTTTCAGATAGCGAGTTAGAGGAACAGGTAGTTTCTATTCCGGCAGATCCAGATGTGAAGAACTTTAGCTTTGCTGTTTTGGATGATGACATTTATTACAGGGAAAATTCTGTGATGAATAAAGTAGAACTTCCAATGGCAACTACAGAACGAGTAAAAGGCATGGTGAAGATTCGTGACGCAACAAATAAATTGTTACAGCGTCAGATGGAAGACTGCGGTGATCAGGAAGTTGAAGAACTTCAAAAAGATTTGAATGAAATTTATGATTCCTTTACTGCAAAATATGGTCTGCTTAGCAGCAATGCAAACAAAAGGGCATTTAGTCAGGACAGTAGCTATTGTCTTCTGACTTCACTGGAATTTCTGGATGAGCAGGGCAACCTCAAAAGAAAAGCAGATATTTTTACAAAAAGGACAATCCGTCATGCTCAGGCAGTTACTTCGGTGGATACCGCCAGTGAAGCATTGGCGGTGTCTATTGGAGAAAAGGCACAGGTTGATCTTGCTTATATGTCACAGCTTACCGGGAAAACAGAAGCAGAACTGACGGAAGAACTGACAGGTGTGATATTTAGAAATCCGCTAAATGAAAAGTGGGAGCCATCTGATGAATATTTGTCTGGAAATGTCCGGGAAAAATTGAAGATTGCCAGAGGATTTGCCGAGAACCGACCGGAATATGCTGTTAATGTACAATATCTGGAACGAGTGCAGCCAAAAGACCTGGATGCCTCAGAAATTGAAGCAAGACTTGGTGCAACATGGATTTCTCCAGATTATGTGACACAGTTTATGGCAGAAACATTCCATACACCAAGATATTATATTGGAAGCCGGATAAAAGTCCAGTATGCAGAAGTAACTGGTCAGTGGAATGTTTCTGGAAAGAGTGTGGACAGTTACCAGAACCCGCTTGTTACTTCTACTTATGGAACACAGAGAGCTAATGCTTACAGACTGTTAGAAGATGCTTTGAATCTTCGAGATACAAAAATCTATGATACAGTGCAGGATGCGGAAGGGGAACACCGGGAATTAAATCGGAAGGAAACCATGCTTGCACAGCAGAAGCAGGAACTCATAAGGGAAGAATTTAAGTCATGGATTTTCCGGGATATGCACCGCAGGGATGCCCTTTGTCAGATATACAATGAGCGTTTCAACAGTATCCGTCCGAGAGAGTACGATGGCAGTCATATCCAGTTTGAGGGAATGAATCCGGAAATCACGTTAATGTCACATCAGAAAAATGCAGTGGCTCACATTTTATATGGAAATAATACTTTGCTTGCACATTGTGTAGGAGCAGGGAAAACTTTCCAAATGATCGCTGCAGGTATGGAAGCAAAACGTCTTGGACTGTCGCAAAAGAATCTTTATGTTGTGCCAAACCATCTGACAGAGCAGTGGGGCAGTGATTTCTTACGTCTGTATCCGGGAGCAAATATTCTGGTAGCAACCAAGAAAGATTTTGAACCGGCAAACCGTAAACGTTTCTGTTCCCGTATAGCAACCGGGGATTATGATGCGGTGATTATCGGGCATACACAATTTGAGAGAATCCCTCTTTCAAGGGAACGTCAGATTGCCATGCTGGAGCAGCAGATAGAAGATATTACCTTTTCTATTGAAGAGGCTGGCAGGGAAGCAGGACAGAATTACAGTGTAAAACAGATGGAAAAAACAAAAAAATCATTGCAGGCAAAACTGCAGAGATTAAATGACCAGACAAGGAAGGATGATGTAGTAACCTTTGAACAATTAGGCATAGACAGGCTCTTTGTAGATGAGAGCCACAACTTTAAGAACCTTTTTTTGTATACAAAAATGCGGAATGTTGCAGGTATTTCACAGACGGACGCACAGAAAAGTTCAGATATGTTTATGAAATGCCGCTATATGGATGAACTGACAGGCGGGCGTGGAATTGTTTTTGCAACTGGAACTCCAGTGTCAAATAGTATGACCGAATTGTATACAATCATGCGTTATCTCCAGTATGATACATTGATGCGTATGGGAATGGGACACTTTGATTCCTGGGCGGCAACGTTCGGAGAGACAGTAACCGCAATCGAATTATCACCGGAAGGAACGGGCTATCGTGCAAAAACACGATTTGCCCGTTTTTTCAATCTTCCGGAGTTGATTTCCATTTTTAAAGAAGCTGCAGATATTCAGACTTCTGATATGTTAAATCTTCCAGTGCCGGATGCAGAGTTTATTAATGAGGTATTAAAACCAAGTGAAGAACAGCAGGATATGGTAGCAGCATTTTCAGAACGTGCAGAATCAGTAAGGGCAGGAATGGTAAATCCTACAGAGGACAATATGCTCAAGATTACCAATGATGGAAGAAAATGTGCCCTTGACCAGAGATTATTGAATGAGCTTCTTCCAGATGCGGAAAAAAGCAAAGTCAACACCTGCGTAGAAAATGCCTTTCAGGTATGGGAGGAAGGAAAAGAGCAGAAAACAACACAGTTGATTTTTTGTGACTTATCTACTCCAAAAGGGGATGGAACTTTTAATGTCTATGATGATGTACGAAACAAACTGACAGAAAAGGGAATCCCAAAGGAAGAGATTGCATTTATCCATGAGTACAACACAGAAGTAAAAAAAGCAGAATTATTCGCAAAAGTGAGAGCAGGTCAGGTAAGAATCCTGATGGGTTCCACTCCAAAACTCGGTGCAGGTACCAATGTGCAAGACAGGCTCATTGCTCTGCATCATCTGGATTGCCCCTGGAAGCCATCTGATCTGGAGCAGCAGGAGGGACGAATTTTACGACAGGGAAACCAGAATGAGAAAGTTAAGATATTCCGCTATGTAACAGAGAATACGTTCGATGCGTACATGTGGCAGATTTTGGAAAATAAACAGAAGTTTATTTCTCAGATTATGACCAGTAAGTCACCAGTCAGGGCGTGTGAAGATGTGGATGATACTGCACTTTCTTATGCAGAGATCAAAGCCCTTGCAACAGGAAATCCCTATATAAAAGAAAAAATGGATCTGGATGTTCAAGTCAGTAAATTAAAGCTCTTGAAGGCTAACCACACCAGTCAGATTTATCGTCTGGAATCAGATATTGCAAAGAATTATCCAGTTCAGATCAGTGCATTGAAAGAGAGGATTGCCAGAATGCAGTCTGATGTCAGTGTGGTAAAGAATGTTGATCTGCAGGATAATGACAGCTTTTCTATGAATATAGGGAATGTTGCCTATACAGACAAAAAAGAAGCAGGCGAAGCTATGATAGCTGCCTGTGCAGGATTAAAGGCAGTCACCACAGGAGGAAAAGTAGGAGAGTACCATGGATTTACTTTATCTGCATCATATAATCTGTTTGCAAATTCCTTTGAATTGACCATAAAGGGAAAATGTTCCTACAAAATTGAAATAGGAAAAGACCCTTTGGGAAATATCCAGCGTATTCATAATGCCCTTTCTTCGATTGATAAGAAACTGGCAGAGAGTGAGCAAAAGTTAGAGACAGTACAACAGCAGCTTGCAACGGCACAGGAAGAAGTAAAAAAACCATTTCCAAAAGAAACGGAACTGAATGAGAAAATGGAGCGTTTATCGGAGTTAAATGCTTTGCTCAACATGGATGAAAAAGGGAATGAAACAATTCTGGCAGATGAGGATATTGGTACAGAAAAGATTCCAGACAGGGATTCTTCGAGAAAAGAAGAAGTCCGGGATGCAGACAGGAATCTGCAGGAAACAGCAGACAAGGTTCATAAGCCGTCCATACTGGAACGTCTGAAACAGGAAAAGGCAAGACAGCTTGCACCGGAGCAGACTGGTACACCGAAACCAAAGAAAAATCACGAGCAGGAGTTATAAATAATGTCCCGTCAGAGAACTTTCTGGCGGGATAAATTCAAAATTGGAGGACAAACTATGGCAGAAACAGATAAAAAATTAAAAGAAATCACAGAGCGTCTGGAACAGGGAGTAAAGGAAATTTTTACATCAGAGCGTTATACAGAATATCTGGATACGATGTCAAAATTTCATAATTATAGTTTCAACAATACTCTTCTGATTACGATGCAGAAACCGGATGCGACACTGGTGGCAGGTTATCAGGCATGGCAGAAGAAATTTAACCGTCATGTAAAACGGGGTGAAAAAGGAATCCAGATTATTGCACCGACGCCAGTAAAAGAAAAACAGGAAATAGAAAAGATTGATCCAGATACACAGGAACCAATCATTGGCGAGGACGGACAGCCGGAAACAGAGATTGTAGAAATGGTAATCCCAAGATTTCGGGTAGCGACAGTATTTGATGTCAGCCAGACAGAAGGAGAACCGATTGCAGAACTGGATGTACCGGAGCTGACGGGAAGCGTGCAGTTTTATGATATTTTTATGGAAGCATTGCAGGATATTTCACCGGTACCAGTACGGTTTATGGAAATAGACGGGGAGGCAAAAGGCTATTATCATCAGACAGAAAAATATATTGCGATTAAAACAGGAATGAGTAATCTCCAGTCCATGAAAACCGGTGTCCATGAAGTTGCCCATGCAATTCTGCATGACAATGATGTAATGGATGCAGATGGCATTATAAAAGGAAAGACAGCCAAAGAAGTAGAAGCAGAAAGTATTGCTTATATTGTATGTAGTCATTTTGGACTGGATACTTCGGAATATTCTTTTACTTATATTGCAAGCTGGTGTGAAAGTCAGAACATGAAAACACTGAAAGCGTCTATGGATACCATCCGAAAAACTTCAGCGGGAATTATTGAAAATATTGAAACAAAGATGCATGAGTTGGAAATGGAAAGACCAATCAGAGAAACATTCCATAGAGAGGATGTGATTCTGCATCTTTCAGGCAGCATGGGTTCAGAATATGCGTATAATCTGGTTGAGAACATGACAGCAGAACAGTTGCAGGAGAATGTGAAGGAATATGTCAGTCGGCTGGAGCAGAAAGAAATCTCAGAGGATGAGAAATCTTTGGAAGAATTTCTGGAGGACAGAGGTGCAGTAATCACAGTATTGTATGCAAGTGATGGAGTGGGAGGAAATTATCCGATTCACTTTTTTGATGTAGCGTATGATGTAGATACAGGCAGTGCTTATTTTTCAGAGCAGACACCGAAAGAACAGGCAGAAATGCTGGTGGAAAAAGCGGAATTTCCGAGAACAATTTTTACAGAAGAAGAGAAAGCATTTGTAACGGAATATGCAGAAACCTTTCCCGGACAGATAGAAAGACTGAATGATCTGGTCTGGGATATGCGGGAATCTTATGATGAAGCCGGTGCAAACTTAGTACATGAAGTGATCCAGGCAGCAAGAGCGAACTTTCCAACCACAGAGCTTCCAGAAGAAAGGGAAAGTACCATGCAGTATGCCCATAGACTGATTGAAGCTGCAGAAACCGCCAGCCATGAAAATTTTACGGAATCCCAAAGGAACCTTATCGTCAATTTTGCTTATAAGATGGATGACCGAGACGAAGTTTTGGGACTGGTAAACCGTATGCTGACAGCGAATCGGGGTGATCGAAGTGAAGTTATGAGAAGTCTTGTGCATGAAACAGAGGCACAGATGGATAACTTTCCAGATGGAAGAATCGGTTTTACAGAAATGCACGAAGCAGGAATCCGACTGGAGCATATGTATCCTCTTGAAAAAAACAGGGCAGTAGAATTGTATCGAGAAGGTGCAGAAGTTTTTATCTTAAATGGAAATCCAGATCATCCAGAACAGGCAGGACAGATTCTTGCAGAAACAGAAAATGTGATCCTGGGACATGATGGTATCTTTGGTATTACGAAAACGGAATGGGAAATACATAAAGAAAGAGAAGCAGTGATAGCCAGAAAGGAAAAACTGGAACAGGACAGTGCGGAAAAGATTGATGAAACCTTACTTCTTCATGGAGAAAGCGGTCGTTTTGCAATTTATCAGATGGATACGGGTGGAGAGCATACTTATCAGTTTATGGGTTTTGAATCGGCTCAAAAATTAGGATATAGCATTGATGGAAAAGACTACAGGATGGTGTATGCGGCTCCATGGACACCAACGATCACATTAGATGATATTTTTGAGAGATTTAATATCAACCGCCCAAACGATTTTCATGGACATTCCTTATCTGTAAGCGATGTTATAGTTATAAACCGGACGGCGGAAACAAAGGCTTATTATGTGGATTCTTTCGGCTTTGAGGAACTTCCGGACTTTGTACAGCAGAGAATGGAGATACTGGAAAATAATCATACCAGAGCCTACCCGCCAGTCTATAAAGGAACACTTGCTCAGGCAATGGAAGAACGGGATGTAGATGCTTATCTGGATTCCAGAAAGTTAAATATTGATTGTAAGAAAGCAATCGAGGAAGCAATCGCATTAAATTTTGATGGACTGCATTTAAAGGAAGATGCCGCAACACAAGTGCTGGAACAGTTTGGAGAAGAACGTATGACGTTTGTTATGGCAAATACGCTTCGGGAACTTTCTTATGATGGCAGATTTTCCAGACAGAACAAAGACTGGGCAGAGCATATCGAAATCCCGGAAAATATCAATCAGGGAAAGAATCTGAATCAGGATTATGTGATAGAAAGCCACCCGGCGGTGTTAGATGGATTTATTGATATGGCAAGGGCAGAGATCCGTATGCAGAAGATTGAACAGGCATTGGATGAAGCGGAAGTCACCATTACAGCAGATACCAGAGGATTTGAAGCAGATGGACATGCGGGAACCTGGCATACAGTAGATGAAAGAGAGTATGCAGGGGAGAAGTTCTTCTTCATGGAACATGATGAGTATGGTTCAGATGTGGCAGGGATTATTGTATCGGAACATGGTCAGCTTGTTGCAGAAGATCTCTGGAATGGATATGATGCAGGAGCATTGGAAGCTATTTCAGAATATCTGCAGGAGAAAGGAATTTCTGTAGAGGGACTTATGCCGGAACTGGAACCGGATGAACTGGCATATAAGATTGACGATAGGTATTTTGCAATCCAGAAAACAGAGGAAGGCTATGATTATACCTTTTATGCTTTGGATTACGATGAGATTGACGGTGGTGCTTATGACAATCCTGATATTTCTATGCGGCAGGCAATGGAAGATATTCTGGAAGATGAAGATGTGTCCCTGGAAAATGCAGTTTCCGTTGATTATGAGGATTTGATGGCAGAAGTGGAAGAAGCAGGCGAACGGCAGATGCAGTTGGCACAGTTATTAAAGAATTGTCCTCCAAGTATTTTTGAGGACTATGACCGGGAAAGAGCAGTGGATACCTGTGAGGGAATTGCAATGCAGTTTACTAAGAGTAAAGGGTATCTGACTGTACAGGCAACGGAAGAAGGTTATTTTTATATTTTCTATGATTCTGATTTGCATGAAATTAATGAAAGTGATTACGATAATCCAGATATATCTATTCAGAAAGCTACTTATGAAATCTTGAAAAGTGAAAGAATGGATGATATGGAGTGCGTTAAAGTAGACTATAAAGAATTTGAGGCAATGACCATCCAACATTCAAAGGATTTACTACAGGCAGGTGAGCTTCGTGCGACTTCTGAGATTGGAAGAGATGAAGTAGCATTAAATGGTCTGAGCAGGGCAGAAGTGGAACGGGGTGTCTTGTATCACGCACAGGGTATTCTGGAAGAAATGGGACTGGAAAATGAAGTAGAGCTGCTTGCTGCAAGGGTGCATGGTTCCAGAAGCAGAGAGGAACTTTACAGAAATGATTCTGACCTTGATGTAGTGCTTTCTTATCGTGGCAATATCCGGGAGGATAGTTTCTTTAATGAATTAAATGCTCATGGTATAGCAATGGCAGGTATTAAGGTGGACATCAATCCTATCGCAGAAGAAAGAATTACTCTGGCAGAGTATATGAGGGAGTCCGAAGCCTATCTTGATCAGCAGGAGATCAAAAAGCTGGCGGTGGATTTAGATAATTTCAGCTTTGAATATGACACTTACGAATATAAAGATACCGTTGAGAACAGGGAAGAACAGGTGGAGAAAATCACAGAGGACATTCTGAATAAGAAAGCAGGGTGTTTAAAGGACTGGCTGGTTGAAGTATCGGAGGAATCTGATATAGACAGTGATGTGATAACTGCCCGTTCACTGCTTTCCCGTCTGGAAAAAGCAGAAACTCTTTCTATCTTTACCAGACAACCAGAACAGGAACAGCCAGAAGCTACGATTACTTTTTATGTAGCAGAGTGTATGGAGTTCCCGGTCATGGGGGAATACCATAATAATCTCACGCTGGAAGAAGCAATTAAAATTTATGAAAGTATTCCGGCAGAACGAATGCATGGAGGCAAAGGGATTGGCTTTGATTTGCAGGATGGGGATGAAGATTATTCTGGAGAATACGAACTGATGAGCTGGGATAGAGTAGACAGGGAACTGATAGATATGATTCCGCATTATAAGGAAAGCCCATTGGTACAGAAAGCAATCAATGATATGGAAAAATATCTTGCAGATAAAAAGAATAAGCAGGCAGAGATTACGGAAGAATTATCTGAAAAACCGTCAGGGAAAAACATAGATGTTGAAAAAAATGCAGAGAAGAAAGTAACAAGAGAACCAGGAAGCATTAAAAAATCTGTTCTGCAGTCTTTAAAAGACTATCAGGCAAGAGTAAAAGCACAGGAAAAAGCAAAAGAAAAAACCAATGAACATAAGAAGGGAGATATGGAATTATGATGGATCTGTCTATGAATTTTGATATGGAAGAATGTATCGTGACTGCAATGCTCGATCAGGGCAACCGAATTGATACGATGGAAGCAATCGACCGAGTCATACCATTTCTTGCAGGAGATTCGGAAATGATTATGCTGGTCTGCGAAACAATAAGAAAACTGTTCTGCATGAGCGATGAAGGCTATGAGGTTTTCCTTATGGATTTGGAAGAGTATAAAGAAGATTTAGAGTTGATGGAGGAGAGTGAAGCATGAATACAAGTCAGTGTGCAGTATATCAGGTGAAAGAAGCACCAGAGTACAGAAATGTCCGTTTCCGTTCTTATGCCAAATTAAAAAGTGAAGGAAAAGAGGTCAGGGCAGAAAATTATCAGCAGGTATATATTGGAAGAATCCAGCCGGGGGAAACTCCGGCAGATATAAAAACACGCTTGCAAAAACAGCGACCGAAGAACTTTAAAGGTCACTCCATCGGATGCAGTGATGTCATTATCCTTACTGATGATGGAAAAACGACCGCCTACTATGTAGATAAAGATGGATTTATCATTGTTTCAGATTTCTTCCAGATGAAAAATTCTTCAGATACAAAGCTGGCTGTTGACACAAAGGGATATACCATCGAAGGGAAAAAGGGAACATGGCAGGTCATTGATTACATTTTGATGAATGAGAGAAAATGGTACCTGATGGAACACGAAGAATACGGACCGAGAGCTGCCTATGTGGTTCTCAGTGATGATGGTGCTGTTGTTATGAACGATAATTATAATGGACTCGATGCAGAGGCAAGAGAGAAAATTCAAAATTTCTTAAAACAGCACGAAGAGAAAGAACAGAAAACACCGCCACAGCAACAAACGTCAACACCAATCGAACAGCAGCCACAACAGAAGAAAAAAGAACCAGAGCTGGCAAATTGGCAGAAGGTCATGGACAACGGAGAATATCTTCGCAGTGCGGAGATGGCAGAAGAAGCCAACTACAACATGATTGACGGATTGATGAACAACGTCCGTAAGGTAAAAGACAAAGATAAACCAAGAGAATCCGTACTTGCCAAGCTCCGGCTCAACCAGAAGAAAGTCGCAAAGCAGGGGAAGAAACAAACGCAGCAGAAAGCGATGACGGAGGATATGGAGAGGAAGAAAAAATAGTATTTGACAGAGGTGGTCTTGCTACATATGTGGCAGGGCCATTTTTGTTGAAAAAAACAATGAATGAATTATAATATAGTTAGAACTATACAAGCGAAAGATACAGTTGTTGTGAAAAAGAGGATGTAATATGGATTTGAATAATTTATATAATTTCAAGAATGCAGTGAGACATTTTGTAGATATTGATTCATTACAATTTCCTACTGATATTGAAAACTTCAGTACAAGAGAAATGTGTTGGACATTGCCGATTTCATTTAATGTACAAAAAGGAAATGGAAAATACAGAACATTAAAAATTCCCAATATTCTTAACTTTGTGCGAGCATATCATTATTATTCAACATTACCTGACTTTGATAATATTCAAGGAATTAATCCCGAACATAGTAGAATGACGGTTAATTTTGATACAGGAGATTTTGTGGCGGGTGAGTATGATGCACAGTTGAATGACGATTTTATGAATTTGTGTCTGTATGATAATTTGATTAGGCTTGATATTAAAGATTTTTATGGAAAATTGTATTCTCATTATTTGCCCAAAGGTGAATTGCAAGATAGCGTTTTTACCAGTTTAAACAATGGAAGAACTGGTGGAATCATAATGGGAAATTATTTATCACTTTATTTTGCGGAAAACGCTTTGAAAAAAATATCGGATGATTTTGAAACGGCATTAGAAGATGCGGATATAAATTGCCATTTCGAATATTTTTCTGATGATTTCTATATCTTTTGCAATAAATATGATAATGAAAAGATCAGAAAACTTTTCAACCAGGTGTTGGCAGAAAACGATTATGAAGGAAATGAACAAAAGATTGAAATTGAAGATTATGAATCGTATAACATTGAAAATTTGCTGACCCGATATTGGAAAGCTATTATGAGGCATTGGAACGTGGAAGTCTTGAAGGATTTCCAAAGGCAAGAACAGCTTGGCAGACAAATACAGCACAAACTGTCTTTTTTGAATCAGCTTATATATAAATTAGCGAGTGTAAAAAAGGAAAGAAATAAACAATCACTTATACGGAATTTTTTTAAAACTAAGCATTTTAGAGAAACGGACTTTGAAAAATATGATATTGAAGAATATGACTACCATCAGTTATGCTTTTTATTAAAGTTGTCGCCGGAGTCTTTATTGTATACTTCTGATATTTTTAACGACATGGGTGGATTTGATAATCAAAAAATAAAACCTTTTTTAAAAGCAAGATATATGGAAGCGTTAATTTCTTCATTTCATGATGCACAGTTGTATTATTATTATGCGATAAAAAGCTATCATCTTGAGGAAGGTTTAGAAGATACGGCGGATATAGTATTGAAATCTCAGAATCAAATTTTGATTTCATATTATTTAAAAGATGGTTTGTTTTCTGAGGAGCAGCTTAGTAGCTTAAAACTTTTAGATAATGAGAAGTTCTGGTTTCAAAATTATCATTTAATTTTGTATACGCCAGAATTACAGTCAGATTTGGATGAAAGTATTTCTAAATATTTAATGCCTCGGAAAGCAAATACAGAATCGAGAAAAGAAAGGTATAAAAAGTTCTATAAGGAAAATCTAACACTTGGAAAACCTATTATCAATGAAATTTCTGATGTAACTGATAATATTAAAGAATATCTGGAAAAGAGAC
>ENA-OXZS01000132-OXZS01000132.1-human-gut-metagenome-genome-assembly--contig:-NODE-132-length-17971-cov-6.208361_pt1 | contig 17971 bp, 8 predicted proteins | sample MGYA00243418_ERZ652800 | MGnify/ENA primary metagenome ERZ652800 (study PRJEB26926, sample SAMN06164501) | human gut metagenome | biome: ENVO:00009003; feature: ENVO:2100002; material: ENVO:00002003...
ACGACAAGCCCATTGGCAGAATTAAGTATGCACTAAATTAATTCCGCCAACAGGTAACGAAAGTATCCTAACAACAAAATTTGATTCAATCGAAATGAAACTGAACCTATTCCAAATATCCGGAAAAGCGTGGCATTTTTCGCCAGCACAAGCACCATCGGAGGGTTTTATTTGCAGAATAAATTTCGTTTAAGATAGCAAATAACTGTTAAAAGGAGAAATCTAAACATCAACACATTGAAACTTCTAAACAACAAAATAAACAATAACATGAGCAACCGCTTTATCAATCAATCGCGTCATGCGATGCTCGGTATATGCGCTACTTTAGCCATCTCAGGTTTCTATGCATGTACTGAATCTTACGACCTCGACGACAAGGGCAACATCCCGACGAATTTGGGTAAGAGTATCTATGAAGAGCTGGAAAATCCAAGTGAAGCCAGTAGTCTTCATGGTACATTCAAAACCTATCTTCGCCTGATTGATGACCTTGGATACAAGGAGGTCATGTCAAAAACAGGTTCAAAGACTGTGTTTGCAGCTAACGACTCTGCATTCAACGAGTTCTTCAAGAACAACAAATGGAACGCCAAGTCGTATGAAGACTTGACAGAGTCCATGAAGAAACAACTGTTCTACACTTCTATCCTTGACAATGCCATCCTGACGGAAATGCTTTCCAATGTGGAAAGTTCCAACAGTTCTGTTACCCGAGGCATTGCCATGAAACACCAGACCTCTGCCAACGCTACCGACACCATCTATCATGTATGGGCTTCTGAGTTGCCAGCCAACAACTCTTATTGGACTCCATATATAAAAGGTGGAATCGACGTAGTAATGGACAACACCCGTCCTATGATGGTTCACTTTACCCAGGAGCAGATGCTCAACAATGGTATCAACAGCGAAGACTTTGCTGCCATCACAGGAAGACCATACGAGTCGGGTGGTACCTTTATCTTCAAGAACAAGATTATAGCTAAGGACGTAACCTGTCAGAACGGTTATGTAAACCAGACTGACGGTGTCATCGTACCTCCAGGCAACATGGCGCAGATGATCAGAGAGAGCAAGGATACCAAGTGGTTCAACCGCATGCTCGATCGTTTCTGTGCTCCATACTATGATGCCCAGACCACATTAAACTATAATGACAATGCCCTCCTCAATGGCAAGCCAATGATTGACTCCATTTTCCAGTGGCGCTATTTCAGCGAGCGTTCTCAGGGAGCAGTTGCTCTTCAGAGAGATCCAAAGCAGGTGGCATTGGCACAGGATATGCTTCTCAACTTCGACCCGGGATGGAACCAGTATTACAGCACATACGGCACGATGCTCGCCGATATGGGTGCGATGTTCGTTCCTGATGATGAAGCAGTAGAAGACTATTTCCTCAATCCATCCAATGGTGGTTACAACATTCTTGGACTTTATGCCAAGAAGCCTCTCACCAAGGAGAATTTCGGTGAGAACTTAGACAGTATTCCTGCTAACATCATCCGCTCATTCGTCAACAATATGATGAACGCATCCTTCGTACAGTCAGTACCAAGCAAGTTCGGTACCATCATGGACGAGGCGAGTGACCCAATCGGACTCACATTGAAAGATGTCATCAAGAAAGAGAATGCCTACGATGTACGTATCGCCAACAATGGTGCCATCTACATGCTCAACCGAGTGATTCCACCTATTTCATATAATATCGTATCTACACCAGCGTTGCTCCGCAAGGCAAGAGACTTAGGTGTGATCAACTGGGCTATCCAGGACAAGGACATGCTGAAGGTAAACTACTATGCCTACCTGCGTGCCAGCTCAGCCAACTATGCGATGTTCCTGCCAAGCAATAGAGCTTTCGACATGTATTATGTAGATCCAGTATCATTAGGTAAGAACTACAAGGATGGTCCTCGCGTACTCCACTTCTATTATAAAGATGTGCATAAGGACAAGAATATCTCTGTATCTGCATTCAAATACAATCCAGCTACAGGTTCTATCAGTTCAGACTCAACAATCGTTCAGTTGGGCGCAGTTACCGACCGCTTGATTGACATTCTGAACTATCATACCATATCACTTTCACAGTCCGTTTCCAAGGACAACATAGGTGTAACCAATAAATACTACAAGACCAAGCATGGCGGTGAGATTGCCATCAACGGAGGTCACATCGGCGGAAACGTAGTAAGCGGTGGACAGATTAATGGTATTGCAGGCAGTACCTACAGCTATCCTGTTTCAGAAATCAAGGAAGCTACCAGCTACAGCAATGGTAAGGCATTTGTCATCGACCACCTTATCCAGGCTCCACAGATTAGCGTATATGGTTGCCTCAACGACAACAGCCAGTTCTCTAAATTCCTGGATCTGTGTACACCAGCCAATCTGAGCAATCTGCTGACCAGCATCGGTATGAATAAAGACGAACAGAAGCAGTTTACCGTATTCAGCGATGTCTTTGCCAGCAATACAACAGAAAACAAGAAGTACGACTGTCTCGACCAGAACGTCAACTTCTACAACACCTACAACTACACCCTGTATGCACCAGACAATGAAGCCATGACCTTGGCATTCAAACATGGTCTCCCTACCTGGGAGCAGGTACAGGAAGTAATGGACAAAGCTTCAGCAAATGACGAGGCTGCCAAGGCAAAGGCACTGAAGATGGCTGAAGCTATCCGAAACTTCATCCGCTATCACTTCCAGGACTTCGCACTCTATGCCGACAACACCATCGACTACGGAGATGCACAGGAAGTAGAAAACGGCAACAGATCATACATGACCTCCTGCACCATCGGTTCTGCCTACAAACGACTCAAAGTCAAAGGTGGCAGCGGCAAGTTGTATGTAACTGACGAAGGCGGTGACGACGACCCAGTCATCATCAATGCAAATGGCGACAAGTTGGTCAACTTCATGGCTCGTGACTACATCTTCAAGAGTGGTGCTATAGAAACATCCTCATTCACAGCCATCCATGAGATTTCAAAGCCTCTCTACTTCAGCAGGAGCAAACGTTACGACGACGGTTTCGCCAGCAATACCCCTGAAGCCAACCAGGCACGTCTGAAGAATCTCAAGAACCTATACTATGCACAGAAGCATGGAATCAAGTTCTACAAATAATTTCACAACCAAGCTTATAACACAATGAACAATATAAGAACATACATAACCGTAGGTGCCTTATGCAGCGCTATGACAATCTCTGCTCAAGACCACCGTATCTCAGGTACCGTATCTGATGAGTTCGGTCCTGTCATCGGCTGTAATGTGATAGAGAAAGATGCCAACAACCGTAACGTGAACGCTACGATTACCGATGTGAATGGTAACTTCCAGTTAGCTATCAAGAACCCGAAGAACAAGTTAGTTGTCAGCTACGTAGGATACAAGACCTTTTCACAGGTCATCGGTTCGCAGACCAATTTCCAGGTACAGCTCAAGGACGCCAACGAGTTGGGAACAGTCACCGTAACTGCCAAGCAGCGTTTCCGCGGTGATGGTTTGAGCATCCCTAAGGACGAGGTATCTGTTGCTACCCAGACCATGAACATGGAAATCGTGGATGGTCTTGCCTTCACCAGTGCCGATGAGGCATTGCAGGGACAGATTGCCGGTCTTGACATCGTAGCCAACTCCGGTAACCTCGGTGCCGGTACTACCATGCGTATGCGTGGTGTAACCACCATCAACGGTTCTTCAGAACCTCTGATCGTTGTCAACGGCAACATCATGGACGTGCCTGATGCCAAGGATACAGACTGGTCAACCGCTACAGAGGAGACCTACAGCTCTTTGCTTTCCATCAACGTGAACGATATCGAGAGTATCGACATCATGAAGGATGCCGCTGCTACCGCTATCTGGGGTGCCCGTGGTGCCAATGGTGTCATCAGTATCAAGACCAAGCGCGGTAAGCGCGGTAAGATCCGTATCGACTACAACTTCTCACTTCAGGGCAACTGGCAGCCTAAGGGTTACAACCTCCTCTCGGGTGATGAATATACCATGCTGATGAAGGAGGAACTCTACAACCCTACACAGAATCCTTCTGCTACCACCAACATCAATGAGTTGAACTACAACAAGAGTTGGGCTGAGTACAACAACTGGAACGACAATACAGACTGGGTGAAGGCAGTAACCCAGACCGGCTGGAACCAGAGCCATGGTCTCACCATCTCGGGTGGTGGTGAAAAGGCTGTATTCCGTATCTCTGCCAACTATGACCATCAGACCGGTACCATCATCAAGCAGGTATTGAACCGTTTCTCTACCCGCTTGAACCTGGAATACTATGTGAGCGACAAACTGAAGTTCACCACCGAGTTCCCATTGACTTATACAAAGAACCAGAAGAGCTATGCCAACATTTTGGGTAAGGCGCTCTCTATGGCTCCTAACATGAGTATCTACCGTGAGGATGGTAACGGCTTCGATACCAACGAGTACTACATCATGCTGCCTTCAGCAGAAAAGGACGAATATGGTTCATCCATCAGCGGTACTTCTTCTCTCCAGCTGAAGTCGGTACGCGATATCGGTAACCCTGTGGCTATCGCCAACTTGGCATGGAACAACGAGAGTACCTACCGTATCACTCCTGACTTCCGCATCAACTACTATTTCTTAGGCAATGACGACCACAAGACCCGTCTCGACTACGAAGGTCAGGTTTATCTGGATATCTTCTCCAAGAGTAATCCTACCTATTGCCCAGGTTCGTTGAGCACAAATGGTTGGAAGGCCAATGACTACAACCTCTATACAATGGATGACTACAACTCATTCCAGTTCCAGACCCGTCACCAGTTGATCTTCACTCCTAAGTTCAAGAATGAAGATATTGCCTGGATGATGTTGGGTCGTTGGGAGTTGACTTCTGGTACCAGCTACGGTCAGAACGTAAGTGAGCGCAAGTTGCCATTGGGTGCGCAGTCTCCTACTCTTCCTGCCGAAATCTCCAACATGTCCACCAGCAATGGTGAGTGGCGCAGCATGGCAGGCGTATTCTCTACACACTTGTCTTACAAGGGTCGTTACAATGCCGACTTTACAGTACGTGCCGACGGTACTACCCGTTTCGGCGACAATAATAAGTGGGGTTACTTCCCAGGTATGTCAGTCCGCTGGAACATCAGCGACGAGCCTTGGATGAAATGGTCTCGCAAGGTGCTCTCTATGTTGGCATTCCGCCCATCATGGGGTGTGAACGGTAGAACTCCAAGCAGCGAGTATCTGCAGTATGCGAAATATGCAGCCGGCAGCCAGTATGGTAACGGTAATACGATGCTTCCTTCTACCCGCGTAGATGGTTTGCAGCTCAGCGACCTGAAATGGGAGAAGACCACCTCATGGAACTTAGGTGCCAATTTAGGACTCTTCGACGACATGATTGAGGCTGACTTCAACTACTATTATAAGAAGACGAAAGACTTGCTGAACCCAGGTGTTGCCATTTCTTCTCAGACCGGTTATACCACTTTGGCATGGAAGAACATCGGTTCTATGGAGAACAAGGGTTGGGAATTCAACATCACCGCCAAGAAGTTCATCAAGGCAGGTAAATTCTCAATGGATGCCAGCTTCAACGTGGCACAGAACTTCAACAAGATCACAGAGATGGATCAGACCGTACTCGATGGTATCAACGAGGACTGGTCTGCAGATAGCCGCGGTAAATACTTCAAGCGTATCCAGGTAGGTAATGCCTTAGGTTCTATCTTCGGTTTGCGCCACAAGGGCGTATATCAGTACTCCTATGACTATCTGGAGAACTTACGTCGCCAGGGTTATGTCATGGAGGGCAACGAGAAGATCATGATCAGAGACAACAACGACCTCGTGGATTACCTCAACAACCGCTTCCTGCCAGCCGGCAAGACAGCTCCTATCGCCCTGAACAGAGACGGCAAGGTGATTACAGGTGCCGACGGTAAGCCTTTGCGCATGACCTACAACTCCAAGGACGGTGGTGAGACCTACAAGTTTGATGGTGGTGATGTGATTTACGAAGATGTCAACCACGACGGTACCATCAATTCATTGGATATGGTTTATTTAGGCAACTCAAATCCTAAGTTCTCAGGAGGTTTCGGTTTCACCTTCCGTTATGGCAACTGGTCATTGCGTACCAACTTCGTTTACCGTACCGGTTTCAAGGTAGTAAACTTCGCACGAATGGGTGTAGAAAAGATGTATGACACCACCAACCAGAGTACAGCCGTAAACTGGCGCTGGCGCAAGAACGGTGACGTGACAGAAATTCCACGCGCACTCTACAACTATGGTTACAACTGGCTCGGTAGCGACCGCTACGTAGAGGATGCCTCATTCCTGCGTTTCAGCTACGTCAGTCTGAGCTACGATGTTCCAAAGAAGTTCCTCAAGAGCGTAGGTCTGAATACCTTGCGATTCGACTTGAGCGGTCAGAACATCTTCGTTTGGAGCAAATATAGCGGTACAGACCCAGAGCATGCAAACAACGGTTGGAACTTTGCTTCAGACAGTTCACAGACACCACGAAGCAAATCGTTCACCCTCCGCATGAGAATCGGAATTTAATCCAACACAAAAACAGAGACTAACAATGAAAAATAAAATAAACAATATCGTCAAGAGTTTTGCCGTCGCAGCCTTAGGTATGCTGTCGCTTAGCTCATGCAATGACTTCCTGACCATCTATCCTACCGACAAGACAATCGGCGAGAACTTCTGGCAGACCAAAGATGATGTCACACAGGTGGTAACTGGCGCTTACACCGCCATGATTAATGGAGGAATCATAGAAAGAATGATTATGTGGGGTGACTACCGCTCAGACGAGTTGAAGAAACATCCTTCACTGAAAAACACTACATTGGATGATATTTCCAAAGGAGATTTATACCCAAGTAGCGGTTACAACTCATGGGCATGTTTCTATAATGTCATCAATACCTGTAACATCGTATTGGCTCATGCCCCAGAGGTGATGGAGAAAGACCCTGAGTTCACCGAGGGTGACTACCAGACAGCCCGTGCCCAGATGTTAGGTTTGCGTGCCCTCTGCCACTTCTATCTGGTTCGTGCCTTCCGCGATATTCCTTACGTGACAAAGGCATACGAAAATACAGACGACATGAAGTTGGACGGCCAGCTGGCACCAGATTCTACCCTCCAGCTCTGTATCGAAGACCTGAAAGAAGCAGAGAAGGGTTGCTACAATTACGGTATCTTCGGAGAGAACGACTGGCGAACAACCGGTTTCCTCAGCAAGGATGCCATCAATGCCATTCTCGCAGACGTATATCTCTGGAGAGCTTCTCTCTGGAGCGGTACAGATGCTGCCAAGAGCCAAGAGTATTATCAGGCATGTATTGACCATGCAGACAAGGTCATCAACTCCCACAGAAACTATTTCGAGGCTAACATCAAGGGCACCAGCCAGGAGTCTTTTTACCGCAACAGCAGACAGCAGTACTACTTATATAAAGGTCTGTATGCTGACTACTATAACTTCGTAAGAGGTAACTCCTCTGAAAGCGTCCTCGAACTTCAGTTTGACGGAGAGAAGAACTCAAACACCCTACTGTGCAAGAGTTACTTAAAGTGGGAGAAGCAGGAGTCTGGCTACGGTATGATGGTAGGTACATCTACAGTGGGTGGTGCCATCGGCGACAATCCATCTCCAGCAACCAAGAGTGCTTCTACGGCAACATACTTCCAGTCTGAAAACGACTACCGCTTCTACAACAGCAGCTATGGTGTGAATGATGACAACTACTCTTCTTATGAGGTGAAGAAGATGATGAACAAAGAAAATGCCATTTACGACATTCCAACCCGAAAGAAAGGTAGTATCTATATCCAACCACTCCGTGACTTCGACAAGTTCGACCAGAACTGGATCATCTACCGCATCACAGACGTCATGCTGATGAAGGCAGAGGCTCAGATTCAATTAGCAGGTACAGAAACCAACAAACTGAAGAATCCATTTGCCCTGATCCAGGCTGTGAACCAGCGTTCTATCAGTACGACGGCACTCAAGGACACCTTGGTTTATCAAGACAACTACAACAAGGCAGACAAGATAGAATTGCTTTGCCTCCAGGAAAGAGGACGCGAGCTCTGCTATGAAGGTAAGCGCTGGTTTGACCTGGTGCGCTACTGTTACCGCCACATGACGGGTGTAGATCCTACCAAGACACTCTACGAGATAGACCCTAACGGCAGTAATCTGCCAAGTCTTGCCAACAAGGGCAACAATTTCAAGGACATCCTCGCTACCAAATATAGTACAAACCTATACAAGTTTAAAAACGAGGGACATCTCTACTGGCCTATCCTGAACAGCGAGACCAAGACCAACAAGCTGATTCACCAGAATCCTGTTTGGGTAGAGACACAAAGTTCTGAGAGAACAGAAGAATAACATTCAAGAAATTCATAATTAAGTATAGCTTTATGACAAAGTTCATTCATAAGATAGGTGGCATGGTAGCAGGTGTAGCATTCGGTGCACTCGCCTTCACTTCATGCTCCGAGCAAATAGATGAAAGCAACCTCTATACTTTCACCGGTGAAACCATCACCGACTACTTGCGAAGCGATTCCACTCTTTCGGATTTCGCAAAGATAACAGAGTATGCTGGTTTGTCAGACCGCTTGTCTGCATACGGAACCTATACCTGCTTCGCTCCAACCAACGAGGCGGTAAAAGAATATATCAAAGAATTGTGGGAAGATAAAAAGTCTGCAAATCACAATGGACTCTATACAGGTGATGTAAGTGAGGGAAACACGATAGATCGCCTTTGGAAATCCGAGAAACGTGACTCACTCTGCAAAGATATCGTAGAGGCACACCTTACGGGTTTGAAGAAGACAAGTAATGATTTGCTGACCGGTTCTGACATCACCATGATGGGCGGTAACACTCACTCACCAAAGCGTGTAGGTGACGACATCACCATTGATGGAACCACCAAGATCATCAACAGAGACCACGAGGTGGAAAACGGTGTGGTTCATACCATCGACAAATTGTTCTACCGCTCTACCAATTATATTATAGACGAAATGGAGAACATGGGAATCTATAGTATCTGGTGTGATGCCTTGAAGCAGACTGGTCTGGATGAAGTGATGAAGGAGCATATCCGTACCAATGGTATCAGCTGGTTTACCATCGATCCGGAAACCAAATATCCATTTGCTGAGTATCCTACAAGCTGCAAGGTGGGATTCACCGTATTTGCAGAGACCGACAAGGTACTCCAGAATAAAGGTATTACCAACTGGAAAGAGTTGGCAGCCAAGGCAAACGAGTGGTACAAGGATTGCGCTTCCTGGTACAGCTACTTGGAAGATCATCCGGAAATCAAGATCAGTACAGGTACCGACTATACCAATCAGTGGAATACATTGAACATGTTCCTCCGCTATCATATCCTGAAATATTCACTTTCTATGGATAAGTTGGTTTACTCATACAACGAGTTGGAATATGCAGATGTATATGAATATGTACGTACCTTATTGCCATACACCATGTTCAAGCTGACAGGTGTAAAGGAAAATGGTGCCGTCGGTTCAATCTGGATCAACCGTGTATTGAACAATCCTACATTGACCAGCTCACCGGGTGCCAACTCAAAGAGTGCGTATGAAGAAGCATATAAAAATTCTATAAAAGAAAATGGTATTAAGGTAGGTGGTAGTAGTACAGTACTCTCCCGTCAGGCATCCAATGGCTGGATTCATCCTATCGATGATATTCTATGCTACGAAGCCAAAGTACCAAACGAAGTACTCAACGAGCGTATGCGTTTCGAGTTCATGTCATTGCTTGACGAAAGTATGACCAATCAGTTTAGAGGTTATTCTTACTTGGATTTCTCTTCAAAATTTGGTAGAAGCGATAAAAAGATAGGAGCCATCCGTTTCCCTGAAGGTTACTTCGAGAACATGGTCATCTACAACGGAGAGTCTTCCCGTATATATTATCTGGCCAAAGACGAAGCAAAGACGTTAAACAACGGCTTTAATCCAGGAAACTGGGATTGCTGGTTGGACTACCAGGGCGATGAGTTGTTCGTAAGAGGAGCCTACGACTTTGCCATCAAGCTGCCACCAGTTCCAAAAGACGGTACCTACGAATTGCGCTTCGGCTATGTAATCACCGGAGCCCGTACGATGGTACAGTTCTCTTTGGGTCACTCTTCAGACCGTTCCAAGATGACTACCTGCGATATTCCACTCGACCAGCGAGAGGGCATCGAGTCAACTACCATCGGCTGGACAGACCCAGACAAGGACGGCGACTTAGGTGCAGCGACCGACAAGTCAATGCATAACCGTGGATGGATGAGAGGTCCTAACTACTTCAGTAATTACAAGAAGGGAGCTGAGGGTACAGCCCGTACGAACATCAGCCGTCAGCCACATATTCGCCGTGTCGTAACCAAACAGTTCTTCAAACAAGGTGAGGACAACTGGTTCCGCTGCAAGACAGCCATGCCAGAGGATACAGAAGCAGAGTTTGAGCTTGACTACATCGAGATTGTTCCAGTAAGCGTGTATAACCACCCTACTCTGACAGAGGATGTATTCTAAAAAGTGAATGTATTCTAACAAGAAAACAAACATAGAAATACAAAAGATATGAAAGTAAAATATATAATAATGACAGCAGTTGCAGCTTTGGGTTTCCAAAGCTGCACCGACTGGGATGACCATTATGACGTAACTACTGACGGCTCCGGTGCCTCAGACAAGACACTGTGGGAGCAAATCAGCAACAACCCAAAGCTCAGCAACTTTGCAGCACTGATGGAAAAGGTAGGTTACGACAAGGCTTTGTCCACCAACCAGAGCTACACCGTATGGGCACCAAGCAACGACGCTTTCGACTTCGAAAAATACAATGCCATGAGCGACAGTTTGCTGAAGGCAGAATTCCTCAACAACCATATCGCCCGCGGTTATCACAGAGCTACCGGTGAGATCAATGAGCGTGTCCACCTGCTCAACAAGAAGGTGATGGCATTCCAAGGCAACGGACGCTATACATTGGGAAATATCGCAATCGACAGCACCAACATGTTAGGCAAGAACGGTATCATACATCTGATGAGCAGTTACATGAACTTCCGCCCTAACTTCTATGAAGAGTTCCTGCGCAATGAGAACACAACCAGTCTTGCCCAGCTCTACAAGAGTGCCATGAAGCGCGAAATCGACAAGGAGAACAGTATCGAGGGTCCTATCAAGGATGGAGCAATGACCTATCTTGATACCGTATATGTAGAGAGCAACAAGATGTTCAACTACCTGAACTCCAAACTGACCACAGAGGACAGTACCTATACCATGATTGTTCCTACAGACAAGGCATGGAAAGCGGCTTATGATAAAGTAAAGTCTTATTATAAGTATCCGAAATCCATCAAGCCTTTCACCGTGAAGAACAACGATAAGACAGGCGTATTGGAATACAATCAGGCTGGTGCCGTAACCTTGGATGCAGATAGCTTGACAGAATTATATACTACAACATCTATCCTGAGTCCACTGATTTACAGTCATACCATCAATCCTGCTTTCCAGAAGGGTGATATTCCTACTGGAGCTACCGACTCCATCAAGAGTACAATAGGCGACGTAATCTGCAACACCTTGAACTACAACAGTGAGAACAGCCGTTTGGTCTATGATGCCAAGGATATGTTTGTGAATGCAGAGAAGAAGGTGATGAGCAACGGTAACGCATGGATTACAGACTCACTCCGCGTAAAACCTTGGGACAGTTGGTGCCCTATCATCCACCTGAGAGCACAGAACGGTAATTTCCAGGCTGCAGTGGATAAAGTATCCATCAACCAGAACGTAGCAGTAAGCAGCGACAACAGAAACAAGAATGTAGAAGGATCCATGCACGCCAACCAATACTATGAGGTAACATCCAACCTGGGTGCAGTGCCAGAGGTTTATTTCTATATACCGGAAATGTGGTACACTCCATACGCCGTATATCTGACAATGGTACCTGCCAACATCACCAATGAAGAAGCAGAGGTAACCTCACAGAAGCTCCAGGTACGTTCGTTCCAGAACGATGCTGCGGGTGGAACACTGACCAGATTCTCTCCTGTACCATTGAAGAAAGACTTCAACGTTTCTTCCAACCAAGCATCAGTAGTATTCGACTATGGTACGAACGAGAAATCCAAGATTGTGAGCAAATTCATGGGTGTATTCAATCCATCATTCTGCTACCGCAACCTGAGCAACTTCACAGACCCTGCAGCATATCCAGTATTCAACATACGTAGTGGAGACCGTGCAGTCAAAAACCAGAGTGCAGTACTGCGCATCGCAGGCATCACATTAGTTCCTATGGAAGCCGTGAAGTACTATCAGGCTCAGAAAGCATTGAACGGAGAAAGTGGTGAAGAATATAAAGATGAAATGCCAGAAATCTTCTGGGATCTCAATTCATACACCTATTAATAACACGAACTCAACAATTGAAGACAATGATAAATTTCAGAATATTGGCTATAATGGGCTTGATGGCAGTAGCTGCTGAAATCAATGCCCAAGAGACAACCGACAGCGCCGAAAAGAGAGCGAAGGAAACGGTAAACAAAAAGCAGCCAAACTATCCGATGAAAGAGGTATCTGGTACCATCTACGATGCTGCCACCGGCAAGCCTCTTAGCGGTGTGCAGATCCAGGCACTTGGAAATGCACGCTATGCTGCCATGACCAACGAGGACGGTACCTTCACGATCAAGGTGCCTACCTTCACCACCTCGCTCTATCTGTTTACCTCACAATATGCAAGCCAGCAGGTATCTATCGCAGGTGTCAACAACATTCAGGCAAAGATGCTCAGCGACAAGTTCAACGAGATGTACACCAATGGTACGAAGTTGGGCAACGAGGCAAGCCTGAAAGCACAGGTAAGTACACAGACTTCTATAGAAGACCTCATCGGCGAGAAATTGGGTGCTGATGTACGCACCGTCAAGCGCTCTGGTGCGCCTGGCATCGGTTCTGCCATGTTTATCCGTGGTCTGAACTCCCTGAATGCCAACGCCCAGCCTCTCATCGTGTTGGATGGTGTGCCTATGGACATGCAATATGACGGCACTTCACTTCAGACAGGTATGTTCAACAACCAGTTGCTGAACATCAATCCTGCCGACATCGAGAAGGTTACCGTATTGAAGAATGGTACTGCCATCTATGGTGCCAAGGGCGCCAATGGTGTCATCGTACTGGAGACCCGCCGCGGTAGAACCATCGCTACACGTATCGATGCCAACATCGGTATGGGTGTCAACTTGGTGCCACGCCTGCCAAATGTGATGGATGCAGACCAGTATATGAGCTACGCTACCGAAATGCTCAGTACCTATCCTAAGATTGACAAGTTCTTGGAAAAGGGTTCTCTCAACTTCCTGACCACAGATCCAAACAACTATTATTATAAGACATACCATAATAATACAGACTGGAGCAAGGAAGTATATGAGACTGCATTGAGCCAGAACTACAGCATCAATGTGATGGGTGGTGACGAGGTAGGTATGTACAACCTCTCACTCGGCTATACAGACGGACAGAGCACCGTGAAGAAGAATGGTTTCAACCGTGTGAACATCCGCTTCAACAGTGACCTGAGCATCATCAAGAATTTCTTCTCAACCCAGTTTGACATCGACTATGTCAAGTTGAGCCGTGATGTATTCGACGATGGAGCACCAAGCGATTTCAGCAAGGGTACCGTAACATCTCCTACCCTCCTCGCGCTGATCAAGGCTCCTATCCTGAATCCATACCTCTACAACAATACAACCCGCGAGTTGACCTCTACATTGGCAGATGCAGATGACTTCCTGACTCCATTGAATCAGAACCTCTCATTGGCAAACCCAACAGCCTTGTTGGAAAATGGTAGCGGCAACAACAAGAACCGTATGGAGAACTCTATGTTCCATATCCGTCTGGCTCCTAAGTTTGAATTCAAGGGTGGATGGACATTGAGAGAGAACATCAACTATACGCTGAACCGTAACTCCCAGCGTTACTATCGTCCAAAGGGCGGTGTTCCTACCTACTATGTAGAAGGTTTGGGTAGAGTTCAGACGCAGTCAGCTTCTATCTTCGCTAAGGAAGAAACCCTGATGAGTGATACCCGTCTGGACTTCACACGCCTCTACGGTGCTCACTCACTCAAGGCGATGGGTGGTTTCAGATACCTCAGCTACAACTATGAGATGAACAACCCTACAGGTCAGTATAGTACAGCCGGTAATGACAAGTTGCCTAACGTATCCAACAGCATGGACTTCAAGGATGCCACAGGTAATGACTACAAGAACACCTCACTCACCTGGTATGCTCAGGCAGATTACAACTATCGCAACCGCTACTTTCTACAGGTAGCAGCCTCTATGGAGAGCAGCAGTACCTTCGGCAAGAAGGCTACAAGTCTGCGAATCGGTGATGTGGCATGGGGCTTCTTCCCAAGCATTCAGGCTGGTTGGGTAGTAACCAATGAGAACTGGGCTCCAAAGAACAAGAACTTCAACTACTTGCGCCTCAACGCTGGTTATGAAGTGACAGGAAATGACAATATCAACAACAAGGCTGCCCGCACATCCTTCGAAGTGTTGAAATTCCTGCACAACAATATTCCAGCCGTACAGCTCAACAATATCGGTAACGAGAACATCACTTACGAGAAGACCCGCCGCTTCTATACAGGTTTCGAGAGCCAGTGGCTGGAGAACCGTTTAGGTTTGGACTTCACCTTCTTCTTCAACCATACCACCAACCTTCTTACATTGAAGGACTTCACCACTCCTGTGGCAGGTGTGAAGAGTTACTGGAGCAACGAGGGTAGTCTGGACAACAAGGGTGTAGAGGTACACATAAACGGCAAGCCTATCGTCAGCCGCAAGTTCACTCTGGAATTAGGAGCAAGCATCGGTCATTATCTGAACGTAATCAAGTCGCTTCCTAACAACACAACCCTTGCCCTGAATGGTCAGGAGAATGCAGCAGTAGGCTACACATCCAGCATCTACGGCAACCAGAACATCGCAACACTCGTCAATCACAGTGCAGGCGTATTCTACGGTTACAAGACAGCAGGTGTATTCTCTACCGATGCAGAAGCAAAGGCAGCAGGCAAGGACGGCTATCTCTACCAGGTAGATGAAACCGGAGCCAAGAGCTATTTCAAGGCAGGTGACATGCACTTCGTAGATCTCAATGGCGACGGCATCATCAATGAGAGCGACAAGACCATCATTGGTAATCCAAACCCTAAGTTGTATGGTAACTTCTTTGCTCACGCTACATGGGGCAACCTGACATTATCTGCAATCTTCGGTTACTCTATCGGCAATGATATCTACAACTATCAGCGCAGCATCCTCGAGGGTGGCAATAACTTCTACAACCAGACCAGCGCCATGACAGATCGTTGGAGAGTAGAAGGCCAGGTAACCAACATGCCTCGCATCTCTTATGGAGACGAGATGGGCAACTCACGCTTCAGCGACCGATGGATAGAGGATGGCAGCTACCTGAAGCTCCGCTCCCTCAATATCAACTACAAGATACCAGTCAACTCTTCCTGGCTCCAGGGACTTCAGGTATGGGCAGAGGCAAACAACCTCTTCACCATCAGCAAGTATCTTGGCGGAGATCCAGAGATGTCTGTATCCAATGCAGTTCTTTACCAGGGCATTGACACAGGTTGCGTATCACAAGGTCGCACCTTCACTGTCGGCGTGAAGATCAACCTCTAATAAAAGTACAACAATCACAAAGCATAAAAAAATGATAAAAATTAAATATTTTATTGCAGCACTCATGGCTGCTATCACACTCAACTCATGCAGTGATATGTTCGATGATGGATCCAACCGCTACATCACCAATCCATCGCTTGATGAAAAAGTGGACTCCATGTTCTACATCAATGGTATATTGAAGGGTGTACAGCAGGCCATCGACCAGAATGTGCTTATCAACGAACTTCGTGGTGACTTATTGACCACCACGAAGGACGCTTCAACCGATTTGCAGAAACTGGCTTCTTTCGATTACTCCGGCACCAACAAGTACGATTCTGCATACGTTTACTACCGTATCATCAACAACTGCAACTACTACATTGCCCACCGTGATACCACGCTGATTACCGGTTCCAGTGAAGTTGCGATGAAGGAGTATGCAGAGGCCAAGGCTATCCGTGCATGGGCTTATCTCCAGTTGACCCACAACTACGGCAAGGTACCATTCTATACCAAGCCGTTGACTGATATCGCCGGCATCGAGAATGCAGCAAGTTCTGAGAAGAAAGATATCTATGGTATTACTGCTGAGTTGGCTCCAGACTTGGAGCAGTATGTAGATCTGCCAGTACCTAACTGGGGTAACTTTGAGGCAGGTACCAACGATGCAGGAAACAACAAGACTGTCAATACAGCGAAGATGATGATTCCTGTAAGATTGATCTTGGCAGACCTGTATCTGGAATCCGGCAACTATGCAAAGGCTGTTGAGCACTACTTCAACTACCTGAAGAAGAACAAAGAGACGGTCAACAACTATATGGCAAGACCGACCTACAGTCCTGATTACAATAGCTACCCTAATTCATTAAAGATGGGATACTACTGTACGGTTTCCAATACATCAGACTGGAAAGTCTGCTATATGAGCGACTTGGAAACTGATACTTACGTAGCAATGGCTACCAATAAGTTGCGTGGTGAGATTACAGCTTTGCCAGGTCTCTTCGGCTACAATTACTATACTTCATCAGATGGTACGGAAGTAAACGAGAAAATTTCTCTTGAACCAACCAATGCCTATCTGAATTTGAGCAACAGTCAGGACTTCTATTATGCAAATGGAAACGGTAACGGCAGTTCTGAATTCAATATCAAGAACCTGATTTTCGCTAAAGCCTCTATCGGTGATATGCGCTACCACAGTTCATACGAAAGAGTGAAGTTTAGTACACAGGTGGAATTGACTAAGGTCATCCTGAAGTATTACAATGCCAATATCACATTGTACCGAACAGCAGGTATCTATCTGAAGTTAGCTGAGGCTGTAAACCGTATGGGACATCCTGATGTAGCATTCGCCGTATTGAAGGATGGATGGAATCATACCTTGGAAGAGGACACCACCTATATGACCCAGGAAGGCATCAAGTTCCTCAAGACCACCTTGCCATTCCTGACACCAGAAAACCGTGTCGTCTTCGATGATGAAAGTGAAACCAACGGTGTTTCTTTTGGTAATCAGGGTATTCACGCTCGCGGTGCTGGCTTTACCATGGGCAATGGCTCCGGTTATCAGTTCCAGAATGAGATCGACAAGAAGTTGGCTCAGTTGGGCCATGCTTATCCTGCTAATGCAACTGCAGAAGACAGTTTGAGAATCAACCAGGACTGTGTAGAAGACCTGCTCTGCGATGAAATGGCATTGGAGCTTGCTTGGGAGGGTTCCCGCTATGGCGACCTCTGCCGCATTGCACGCCACAAGAACACAGACAGCTATTGGGGCACCAACTACGGTTCACTCTGGCTTCGTGACAAGCTTGCATTCAAGAATCTCAGCATAGACCTCAGCAATCCAGAAAACTGGTTTATGCCATTCAAATAAAAGGCTCGGACATGAGTTATAAAACATCAAGTGGCCACACTTGATATAACAAGTTAGAAACGCTTTCTCGCCTGCGAGAAAGCGTTTCGTTTGTATAAAAGCGCCTCACCCTTCACCTCTGCCACATAAACAACTGACACTCAGACGGTTACTCAAGCAATTACTCATTTCCACCCTTCACCACCTTTCATCACCCTTCGTCTTGTAAAAGTAAGCGGCTCCGCGTTTATACCATTGTAGCTTTCTCGTTTGTTCGTACCTTTGC
>ENA-OXZS01000164-OXZS01000164.1-human-gut-metagenome-genome-assembly--contig:-NODE-164-length-15468-cov-4.493804_pt1 | contig 15468 bp, 29 predicted proteins | sample MGYA00243418_ERZ652800 | MGnify/ENA primary metagenome ERZ652800 (study PRJEB26926, sample SAMN06164501) | human gut metagenome | biome: ENVO:00009003; feature: ENVO:2100002; material: ENVO:00002003...
TTAGCGAGTGTCTCGTGGGCTCGGAGATGTGTATAAGAGACAGTCCTGATACCGACCGAAACGTGCCAAAATAAACCTGTCCCTTTTTGGCAGGTTTGGCGAGTGTGGGAGTTCGTATGGATATCAAACGCAAGATTTCCGAGGCACAGGGCCTTACCCCTACCGAGCAACAGCTCGGCATTGCAGCCCTTGCCATCGGCGAGGACATCCGCGGACTTTCTATTAAGGAATTTGCCGCGCGCACCAATGTTTCTGTTGCGAGCGTGCACCGTTTTTGCAAAAAGCTCGGCCTCGAGGGCTTTAAGGATCTCAAAGTCGAGCTCATCCGCCTGGCAACCGAATCGGGCAATCGGCGCGACGTGGACATCAACTTTCCCTTCGACGCCACGTCCACCCCTGCGCAGGTTATGGAGCGCATGGAGGGGCTCTACCAGACCACGCTGGCCGAAACGCAGGAACTGCTCGACCCCACGCAGCTTGACCACGCCGCCAAGCTCATCGCGAACGCCCGACAGGTCGACATCTACACGGGCTCGCACAACCTCTATCCAGCGGGAATGTTCCGCGATCGCCTGCTCTCCGCCGGTAAAAGCGCGACGTGCCACAACGGTGGCGAGGCCCAGGTGCGAACGGCGCTCGCCTCGGGTCCCGACCATGCGGCAATCGTCATCTCCTACAGCGGCCTTGCCCCCAACCTCAAGGACATCTTGCCGATCCTCAGCAGTCGGCATGTCCCAGTCATCGTCATCGGCACGCCTTATTGCGCTCGCATTCACCCCGGCTTTGCCGCCTACCTTACGGTGAGTGACCACGAGAGCATGACGCATCGCATCACGCAGTTCGCAAGCCACATCGCCGTGCAATACGTGCTCGATTCGCTCTACAGCAGCTACTTCGCCAAAGATTACGCCCGCTGCTCCGAATTCCTAGAGCGCTCATTCCCCTACACCCGCCTGCCCGGGCTCAAGTAGTGACGAGCGTGGTTCTCGGACGTCTATCTAACGAGAGCAAGTAGTCATTGGGGACGTTCTTAAACGACTAGTCAAACAAGAACGTCCCCAATGACTACTTGCGCTAGAACATAAGTCACGATAACAGTCAAGTCATGTCTGTTTAAACAAAATAGCGGCAGTACAAGCGCATTCGCGCTTGCCAAAATCGATATTAATGAACAGCCTGCTTGTATCTGTAAAATGCACGGCTTGATGAGCGGCGCCTTGGCGGGTAATGAGTGAAAAACCAGCAACGTAATCAACTTGTAACAAACCTAGACGTTTAAACAAATAATGCAACCTTTTGCGAATTTAGCTATAATTCCACAAACCAAACAGGTATACTTCCTTAATGTCGTGTAGGAAATACGTAGACAAAAAGGAGGTTATGTGATGGTAAGTATTGTTCTTGCTAGCCACGGGGACTTGGCAGCTGGAATCAAGCAGACGGGCTCGATGGTCTTTGGCGATCAGCCGTCTGTAGCCGTGGTCTCGCTCGAGCCGAGCATGGGCCCCGACGACTTCCGTGCCAAGGTCGAGGAAGCAATCGCTTCCTTCGAGGACCAGGAGCAGGTGCTCTTCCTCGTTGATCTGTGGGGCGGCACGCCGTTCAACCAGATCAGCGGACTCATCGAGGGCCACGATTCCTGGGCTATCGTCACCGGTGTCAACCTGCCTATGCTCATCGAGGCATATTCGCAGCGCTTTGACGCAAAGAACACTGCACATGCGATCGCAAAACATCTCGTGACTGAGGCTAAGGCTGGCGTGCGCGTCAAGCCCGAGTCTCTGGAGCCCGAGGAGAAGAAGCCGGCTGCGGCCGCTGCTGCTCCTGCAGGCGCCATCCCTCCGGGAACGGTCATCGGCGACGGGCACATCAAGATTGCCCACGTCCGTATCGACACCCGTCTGCTCCATGGTCAGGTGGCCACCACGTGGACCAAGCAGATCAACCCCAACCGCATCATCGTGGTTTCCGACGGCGTTGCTCACGACGAGCTCCGCAAGACCATGATCGAGCAGGCTGCCCCTCCGGGAGTCCATGCCAACGTCGTTCCCATCAAGAAGATGGCCGAGGTCGTCAAGGACACGCGCTTTGGTGACACCAAGGCCATGTTGCTCTTCGAGAACCCGCAGGATCTGCTCAAGGCCATCGAGGCCGGCGTCGACATCAAGGAAGTCAACATCGGTTCCATGGCTCACTCCAAGGGCAAGGTCGTCGTCACCAACGCCGTCGCTATGGGCGATGACGACGTCAGGACTCTCGAGGCCCTCAAGGCCAAGGGCGTCAAGTTCGAGGTCCGCAAGGTTCCTTCGGATTCCTCCGAGGATCTCGACGCCATGTTGAAGAAAGCTAAGGCCGAACTGGCCGCTCAAGCATAGTAAAGGAGGGTCCGATACATGTCTGCAATCACTATTCTGCTTGTTGCGATTGTCGCGTTGCTTGCCGGTATGGAAGGCATTCTGGATGAGTTCCAGTTCCATCAGCCGCTCGTGGCATGCACGCTTATCGGTCTCGTAACCGGTCACCTTCAGGAGGGCATCCTCCTGGGCGGTTCGCTCCAGATGATGGCCCTTGGCTGGGCTAACGTTGGCGCCGCTGTCGCGCCTGACGCCGCTCTGGCCTCGGTCGCTTCTTCGATCATCATGGTGCTCGCCCTCAACGGTGGCGCCACCGATTCGGCCAAGGCCGTTACCGCCGCCATCGCCGTCGCCGTCCCGCTGTCGGTCGCTGGTCTGTTCCTGACCATGATCTGCCGTACCCTGGCTACCGCTATCGCTCACGCCATGGACGGTTGCGCCGAGAAGGGCGACTTCGCCGGCATCGAGCGCTGGCAGTACATTGCCATCCTTATGCAGGGCCTTCGTATCGCCATCCCGGCAGTACTTCTGTGCATCATCCCGGCCGAGGCCGTTACCAACGCGCTTAACGCTATGCCCGACTGGCTGTCCGGCGGCATGGCTGTCGGCGGCGGCATGGTCGCTTCCGTCGGTTACGCCATGGTCATCAACATGATGGCCACCAAGGAGACCTGGCCGTTCTTCATCCTCGGCTTTGTCCTTGCTGCCATCCCTCAGCTCACGCTGATCGCCCTTGGCCTCATCGGCATCTCCCTTGCCCTCATCTACCTTGGCCTCAAGGATCTGGCCAAGCAGGGTGGCGGCATGGGCGGTGGCTCCGGCGACCCGCTCGGCGACATTCTGAACGATTACGAGTAGGAGGGGAGTGATACATATGGCAGAGAACAAGATTCAGCTCACCAAGGCTGACCGCAAGAAGGTTTGCTTCCGTCATCAGTTCCTTCAGGGCTCGTGGAACTACGAGCGTATGCAGAACGGCGGTTGGTGCTTCGCAATGATCCCTGCGATCAAGAAGCTCTACACCAACAAGGATGACCAGATTGCCGCGCTTAAGCGCCACCTGGAGTTCTATAACACCCACCCCTATGTTTCCGCCCCCGTCATTGGCGTTACCCTCGCTCTCGAGGAGGAGCGCGCCAACGGTGCCCCGATTGACGACGTCGCCATTCAGGGCGTCAAGGTCGGTATGATGGGCCCGCTCGCCGGCGTCGGCGACCCCGCCTTCTGGTTCACCCTTCGCCCGATTCTGGGCGCTCTGGGCGCTTCCCTGGCCCTGTCCGGCAGCATCGCCGGTCCGCTGCTGTTCTTCTTCGCGTGGAACATCATCCGTTACGCTTTCCTGTGGTACACGCAGGAGTTTGGCTACAAGGTCGGCTCCTCCATCGCCAAGGACCTCTCCGGCGGTCTGATGGGCAAGGTCACCGAGGGTGCTTCCATCCTGGGTATGTTCATCATCGGCGCCCTGGTCGAGCGCTGGGTGTCCATCTCCTTCACCCCGGTCGTCTCCAAGGTCACGCAGTCTGCTGGCGCCTTTATCGACTGGGCTAACCTGCCCTCCGGTTCTGAGGGTGTCAAGGAAGCACTGACGATGTATAACTCCATCGGTGCTACCGCCCTTGATCAGGTGAAGGTCACCACGCTTCAGGCCAACCTCGATCAGCTCATCCCCGGCCTTGCCGCCGTGTGCCTGACCCTGCTGGTCTGCAAGCTCCTCAAGAAGAAGGTCAGCCCGATCGTCATCATCCTGGCTCTCTTCGCCATCGGCATCATCGGTCGCGTCTGCGGCTTCATGTAAGCACGTTTCGGCTTAAGACCGAGAATTGCTAGGTAAGGGCTTTTGAGCCATTGAAACGGACCGCACCCGGTGGGTACACTGGATGCGGTCCGATTGTTTTATTTGGAGGGCGAGGCGCGCATGGCGCAATCTCAGAACAGCACGGTCGATCTGGCAACGCCGGCAACCTGCCTGATGGGGCTTACCAGCCACGGTAACGTGATGGTGGGCAATAAGGCGTTCGAGTATTACAACGAGCGCAATCCCGAGGATTATATTCAAATCCCGTGGGACGAGGTCGACTATATTGCCGCCGAGGTTTTACGCGGCACCAAGAAGATCACGCGTTTTGCCATCTTCACCAAGGACAACGGTCACTTTACGTTTTCGACGCGCGACGACAAAGAGACGCTTCGTGCTGTCCGCAAGTACGTCGACGAGGATAAGCTCGTGCGTTCGCCCGACTTTATCGATGTGACGGCCAAGGGCGCCAAGAGCATCCCCTCCGTTATCAAAAATCTCTTCCACAAAGGTAACTAGCTCCTCACAAGTTGCGGTGAAATAGTTCCTAAATACGGCTTAAATGCTTTAGGCAGGAACTATTCCACCGCAATTTCGAAGTCTAGTCATGCGACGTATGGCGATGCAGTAAATCTGCTACACTAGTACAACATGCCTCCGTAGCTCAGGGGATAGAGCACCGCTCTCCTAAAGCGGGTGTCGACGGTTCGAATCCGCCCGGGGGCACCATTTGCATTTTGTACGAACCCGTTGGACGTCAAGTCTGGCGGGTTCGTTGTTTTCCACGTCGTAGTTCAAGGTCACTATGCACTCTTCGTCGCTCACGCTCGCCTGGTAGACGAACGCCTTCAACAGAGTCGCGTCGTCCAGGGCGGAGCCGCATTGCAGGAAGTCGGCCAGCCGCTCGGGGTCTATCTGATCGTCCCTGATCGCCTCAAGGTCGAGCTTGGCGCGGTCGCGCTGGTGCTCAAGCTCCGCTATGCGCTCCTTCGCGCCCGGAGCGATTATGCCCTGTTCGATGGCGTTCAGGATGTTCTTCAGGCCGCGCTCGGCGGCCGAGAGCGATTGGGCGGCCTGCTTGCGCCTCGCCGCCACCTCTGCCCCGTCCGAGCTTTCCGCCACCATGCGGGCTATCTTCAAGGCCTCCTCGCGGTCTTGCAGAAGAGCCCGCAGCGCCTTGACGATCTCGCCCTCAAGCTCCTCGCGCCTGACGGGCTTAACGCATCCGTCGTGGCAGCGGTAGTACTCGTACTTGCGGTTGCCGCGCCCGCGCCCGCTCACGCCTTGCAGGTTGCGCCCGCAGCCCGCGCAGATCGCCTTGCCAGAAAGGGCGAAGTCGCCCCAGCTCTCCGCGCTGCGCTCCTTGGCCGCGCGTATGCCCTGTGCCTCCATGAACGTCACCTCGTCGATGATCGCGGGCATGCCGCCCTCTTTGACAACGCCGCCCCACTCGTAGCGCCCCGTGTACTTCCGGTTCTTCACCATCCGCTCGACCATCGAGTAGCCGCACGGGTTTCCCTGCGAGGTCTTGACCCCGCGTGCCGCGAAGTCGCGAGCTATCGAGTTGGTGGTCTCCTTTGCTATGCGCCGCTTGAACGCCTCGCGCACGAAAGCGGCCTCGTCCTCGTTGATCACGTACTCGTCGGCCTCGTTGCTGGCGTAGCCGAACACGCGCACGCCGTTGGTCTTACATTTGAGCGCGTTGCCCTCCATGCCGCGCCTCGTGCGGATCGCGGTCTTCTTCGACTCGCACGCCGCAAGGCCCTCAAGCAGCTTCTCGTAAATGATGCCCTCGGGCGAATCTGGTATCTGTTCAAGCGCCGAGACGAGCTTCACGCCGTGCTGGGCAAGCTCGCGCTTATATATGGGCGCGTCGTACTCCCCACGGCTGAAGCGATCCATCATGTACACAAGCACTATGTCGCTCTCACCCGCGTTGGCTACCATGCGCTGGAACTCGGGGCGGTCGTCGGTGCGCCCGCTTATGGCATAGTCGCAGTATTCCGCCACGATGGCGTACTTCTCGCGCTGGCACCACTGGCGGCAGATGCGCAGCTGGTCGTCGATGGAGGCCTCGCGCTGCTTGTTGCACGAAAAGCGGGCGTATATCACCGCAGTTCTAGCTGTTGGCATTGAACGGAACCTCCTCACCACTTCTCTCGCACTCGTCAAGCCAAGAGAACACAGCTTCTGGATCTGGAATCATGGCAACAATCTCAGGTATCCCCTGCGCGTACCATCCAACGTTTTTGCACCTAATCTTGACCCGGTATCCCATACGGATCATTTTTCGAATGCTTTTGCTCATTGGGCTAAAAGAGCCAAATGGCTTGCCCCTATACATAAGCGCGTTGTTTCCGTGTTCGGCAGTATTCCATTCTGTTCCCGTCAACTCGCTTACAAGGGTGACAGGCTTCCTAGCGACCTCAGCATCGAATGTCTGCCCGACCCTTATTCCCTTCAATGGCCCGCCGTAGTAGGTGTAGACATCGCGCTCGTGTGAGCCGGATAGAACGATCTCCTTTGTTGGGAACATCTCGGAAACCTTCTCGTGCGCAGTGTTTGAAACTTGATTTATAGCGACCTTCGCAGCGGCTTTAGCCATATCACCAAGAAGTCCCATGCCTATTCCTCCTCGTATGTCATCCGAGCCATCTCTTCAAGGGACACGCCAAGAGCGTCCGCTATCGCCTTAGCTTTACCAAGTGTTGGCTCTTTTGCCCTTCCGCTCAAAAGGGCAGAAACGGTCGATCTAGGGGAACCAATAGCGCGAGCAAGCTCAGCTGGAGTCATTCCCTGTTCCTCTAAGTAATGTGCGAGAACAAACCGGTACTCCATGGCCTCCCCTTACAGTCCAAATATTTACACGTACAAAGTATTGCACGGTGTAAAACTTTGTACAATACTGTAGGAGTACAAAGTTTTGTACGGGAGAAAGGAGAAGCATGAACCTGTCGGAGAAGGTCAACGAGTACGCCGAAACGAATGGTGTTACACGTGACGCGCTGGCAGACAGTCTCGGTATGAGCCGATCTTCGTTCTTTAACAAAGTTCGAGGCTCGTACGAGTTCAGCCTGTCTGAAGCCTACGCGCTATCTCGCATCCTCGGCGTTTCGTTGGACGAGCTGCATGAGCTAGCGGTGGCCTAATGAGCGACGAGAAGCAACAGGAGCAGCGTCAGAAGACGGCCCGCGAAGTTGCCTTTGACGGCATGTGCTCGACGATCCGCCAAGCATATCGCGAGTGGGAACGCCAGCAGAAGGGAGAAGCGAAGGCGTGAAGCAGTGGTCTACACGTGAACTCAGATACCTCGAAGAGCACGCCGGAGACGGCGCCAAGCAGGTAGCCAAGGACCTCGGGCGCTCCATCGACTCAGTGAAGCATATGGCGCGGAAGTGTGGACTCTCACTCCGCAAGCGCAGGCAGTGCCCCCGCTGCGGCCAATGGACGTTCCGACCGCTCAACAGGGTCAACGGCTGGTGCATCGAGTGCACGAAGGAGCTTCACATGGCAGACCTCGCCGAGCAGGCCAACGCGATGAAGGAGGAGGCGATCAGGGAGAAGAGGAATGGCAGGCAGCGCCAGCGCTACTACAGCCAGAAGAGCAGGGCGAAAAAAGCGGCAAAAAAGAGGCCCTAAAAAGCGCCCTAGCAATGACCTGCGAAAACACCGAAAGGAGAACGGAAATGCAGACAAAAAAGAAAGCGAGCGCCCCCAGCTTCCACACATCGGGCACCCGCTATGTAGCCGCCTCGAAAGAGGCTGCGACCATCATACCATTCGAGGGCAAGCGCCCGACGGCGCAGGAGCAGCTTGAGCGCTCCCAGTTCAGGGCGGGTGTCATGGTCGGCTTCCTCGCGGCCCTCATGATCTTCCTCGCCGTGCTCTGGCTCTGGGTCATCCCCACTATGGACCAGGCCGTGGCCGACGCCCAGCGCGCCGTGGGAACCATGGCGGTGCTCAATGCGTAACGACGAGAGATACCGCCAGAAGCCGATGAGCAACCAGCTCGAGATATTCGGCCTCGGCGCGGACGGCGAGCAGGACATGGCCGAGGCGCGCACATGGATAGGCGAGCACCCGCGGGCGTGGGACTTCATGGTCGAGCAGGCCACCCGCCTCAACCGCAAGGGCTACGTCTCGATCAACTACCTCATCCACATGGTGCGCAACGAGCTGCACGTCGGCGTGAAGAACGGCCTCGCGCCGAGCCTCGCCCGCATCATGGAGGCGCGCTACCCGCACCTGAGGCACGCATTCAACAAGCACCGCTCGAAATCGGACGGTTTTGTCGATGAGTAGGAGCAGGAGGACCGCCAAGGACGCGGGCACGAGGTTCGAGCGACTGGTCGCCGACTACCTCGCCGGGAGGCTGGGGAGCGACATCGACAGGCAGGTCAAGACCGGCTCGCACGACACGGGAGACATCCGCGGCGTGTCGATGGCCGGGCGGGGCATCGCGATCGAGTGCAAGGACTACCAGGGAAGGCACGAGCTGCCCAAGTGGCTGCGCGAGGCGGAGACCGAGCGCAGGAACCGCGGGGCCGAATACGGCGTGGTCGTCTGGAAGCGCCGCGGGACCGCCATCCCCGGCGAGCAGTTCGTGACCATGACATTGGAGACGTTCGCGGCGATGCTCGCGGGCGCAGGCAGGGAGGAATAGCAATGGAGAGCACAAACATACCGGTGGAGATCGAGGCCAAGTTCAAGCAGGCCACCGTTAAGGGCGGCGTCGCCGTCCTGCAGTTCGAGGTCGACACGGAGGACAGCGCGGCGTTCGAGGCCATCCGCAAGAGCGGCGAGGAGGTCTGGCTGTCCATCCAGAGCAAGCAGCCCCAGATCCTGTTCGTGAGCCACGACGGGGAGGTGACCGAGTGATGGAGGACTACAAGGGAATGTTCGCCGAGCTGGCCGATCTCGCCACGGAGGAGCAGGCGATGTTCACCATCTATGGCATAACCAAGTCCGACGAGGCGTTCGACAGGTTTTTGGATGCGCGCGAGAGGCTCTCCAAGTGGATCGTCGGGCACGAGGCGGTCATCGACGAGGCGATAACCGAGAGGAAGTACAACAAGATGCTCAACGAGGAGGTCAGGTAATGGCAGGGGAGAGCAAGGCCGAGGAGGTCGTGGCGGAGGTCGTCGAGGAGCAGGAGGCGTCGTCGCTCATCGTGACCTACGCGCCCTCGTCCATCGAGGCGAACTTCGACGCCCTCGAGAAGCGCGTGCGCAAGACCGTCGAGCTCTATAAGGGCGCGACCTACGACCTCACCAAGGCCGACAAGATCAAGGAGGCCAAGAACGACCGCTCCTACCTCAACGGGCTCAAGTCCGAGATAGAGGAGCGCCGCAAGGCCGTGAAGCGCGAGTACAACAAGCCGCTCGCCGCCTTCGAGAAGCGCTGCAAGGAGATCACGTCCATCATCGACGGCGCGTCGGACGGCATCAAGGCGCAGCTCGACGAGGCGGAGGAGAGGCGTAGGGCGGGCGCGAGGGCCGCGCTCGAGGCCCACTACAGGGAGTTCGCCGAGCTCCTCGCGCCGGTCGTGCCCTACGAGCGCCTGCACGACGACAAGTGGCTCAACAAGACCTTCGGCGAGATCAAGGCGCAGCAGGCGCTTGAGGCAAAGGTGTCCGACGTGGCCCGAGACTGGGAAACGCTCAAGGCCCAGCAGGAGGCGATGCCGCACTACGCCGACGCGGAGCGAGAGTTCTTCCGCACGCTCGACCTCGGAGCCGCCTTGAACGCAGCGCGTTTGGCCGACGAGGAAGACCAGCGAATCGCCGAGTTGAAGGCGGCCATGGCGCCAGAACCCGAACCGGAACCGATGCCGGAACCAGAGCCTGAGCCGGTCGAGGTCCCCGAGCCTGAGCCGATGCCCGCGCCAGCGCCAATGCACGCCCCCATGCCGGCACCCATGCCAGCACCGGTCGCGGAGCCTTTGGAGGCGTGGACGGTCGAGGTGCCGAGCGCCACGCGATCGCAGATGCAGGCGCTCGCATCCGTGCTCAAGGCGCAGGGAGTCACCGGAAGCATCCGCCGGGGCACGCCAGCCCAAGTGGCAGCGAGGATGGAGTAGACGATGGCAGAAGACAAGCACATGACGCTGGCCGAGGCCGTGGCCCAGGTGCAGCGATCCGTGGTGGTGCCTAAAGCACGCTACAACGCCCACGGCAACTTCTACTACCGCTCGATGGAGGACATCGTGGCGGCGCTCAAGGAGCCGTGCAAGGAGGCGGGCATAGCCTTCACCCTCAACGACAGCATCGAGCAAATCGGCGAGCGCTACTACGTCAAGGCCACGTGCCGCCTGTTCTTCGAGGACGGCCACGGCGATCCCCTGGACGTTACGGCCTACGCCCGCGAGCCTTTGAGCCAGAAGGGAATGAACGAGGCACAGGTCACGGGCAGCGCATCCAGTTACGCCAGAAAGTACGCGCTTTGCGGCGCGTTCGACATCGACGGCACCTCAGACCCAGACACGCTCATGGGAACCGAGAAGCACGCCGAGAAGGAGCCGCCAGAGTTCGGCCAGTTCATCGCCAAGTGCAAGAGCTGCGGCACCTCCTACGTCTTCGAGAGCCGTCAGCAGTACGAGCAGTTCAAGGCCAACCCAGGGTGCTGCCCGTCCCCCGCGTGGCAGGTCGTGTAGGCCATGCAAGACCTCTACGCCGAGCGCATGCAGCTCTTCGACAGGCTCATGGACGAGCTTCAGGCGCTGCGCAACAGCGGAAGCCAGTACGCCGAGAACGAGGCCGAGTACCGCAAGGCGCTGCGCATCGCGATCCTTGAGGAGCGATCCAAGGGAACGCCCGTGACGGTGATAAGCGACCTCTGCCGAGGCCGGGAGGACATAGCCGAGCTGAAGCAGCGCAGGGACTGCTCCGAAGCGCTCTACAAGGCGAGCCAAGAGGCGATAAACGTGTACAAGCTCAAGATCCGAACCGTCGACGAGGACATAAAGCGCACCTGGTCCAACGGGACGGGCGAAGGGAGTTACTAAATGTCGATCAACCGAGTGAACATCAGCGGCAACTTGACCCGCGACCCCGAGCTGCGGGCTACCCAGGGCGGCATGCAGGTTCTGGGCTTCGGCGTGGCCGTCAACGACCGCCGCCGCAACCAGCAAACCGGCGAGTGGGAGGACTACCCCAATTTCATCGACTGCACCATGTTCGGCAACCGCGCCGAGGCGCTCTCGCGCATCCTGCGCAAGGGCATGAAGGTCGCCATCGAGGGGAAGCTTCGCTACAGCTCCTGGGAGGACAAGAACGGGGGCGGCAGGCGCTCGAAGGTCGAGATCATCCCCGACGAGGTCGTCCTCATGAGCCAGAACCCCAACGGGCAGCAGGCGCCTCAGCAGTACGCGCCGCAGGGCTACCAGCAGCAGGCGTACCCGCCCCGACAGGCGCCGCAGCCCGCGCCGCAGGCGTACGCCCCGCATCCAGCGCCCCAGCAGCCCGCGCCGCAGTGGAACGCCCAGCAGGCCTACCAGCAGGCCCCGCAGGCGGTACCGCAACCGGCACCGCAGCAGGCAGCGCCGCAGCCGGCACCCGCCCAGCAGCAGCTGGACGTGTACGACGAGGACATCCCGTTCTGATGGGGCGCTTACCCGACACCATCCGTGACCACTGGGAGGTGGCCCTTTTCGCCGCCTCCTTCTCCTCGGGTTTCCTGTTCTTCTCTTCGCTTCTTTGGGGGTGGTTCTGATGGCAAGCAAGTTCACGTGGTTCCCGAAGCTCACCGCCGCCCTCGAGCGCGTGCCGGAGGGGCCGCGCGGGGAGCTGTGCTGGGCCATCATCCAGTACGGCACCAACGGCATCGAGCCGGAGTTCGCCGACTGGGCGCTCAGTGCCGTGTTCGAGAGCCTCCGCGAGGACATCGACAACAGCCTCGCCGCCCGCAACAAGAACAAGGGCGGCAGGCCGCCGAAGTCCAGTAAGGCCGAAACGGGGGTTTCGGAGGATGCGGAAACCTCGGAAACGGGGGTTTCAGAAAACGGAAACGGGGGTTTCGAGGTTTCGGAAACTACCGAAACGGGGGTTTCGGAACCTGAAAACCCCTCCTTATATACCAATCCATACCAGTCCATACCAAGCCAGGCCATTCCAGTGCAGGGCAGTGCGGACGCGTGCGCCGCGCCCGAGGGCTTCGAGCCGCCGACCGCCGAGGAGGTCGCCGCGTACTTCGGGGTCAACTGCCTCAACGGCGACCCGCAGGCGTTCTTCGACTTCTACGCGTCTCAGGGCTGGCGCAAGTCGAACGGCATGCCTATCTCGGACTGGCAGCCGCAGGCCCGGCAGTGGCACCGCCGCCAGCGCGAGCTCGACGCCGAGGCCCGCAGCCGCGGCAAGCCCACCGCCTCGGAGGTCGAGGCCGCGACGTTCAGGCCGACCAGGACGCCCGAGGAGGCACTGGCCGAGCAGGAGCGAAGGTGGGCGTCCGAGCACCCGGGCATCGACCCGGCCAAGGTCGAGGCCCCGCGGGGCACGACCGCGGGCAGGGCGGAGTTCGGGCTGTACCAGGACGCGCGGAGGCTGCTGGCCGCCCGCGCCGCGTGCGAGAGGAGGCTCTCATGATTCTCGACGCGGGCCTGTTGAGGGGATGGCCGAAGGAGCGCGCCGAGCTGTACGGCAAGCCCCACCTCGGGGCGAGGTACACGCACGACACGGCATACGAGCCGACGCAGGCCCGGTGCGCGGTGTGCGGTAGGCGCGCCTCCAACTGCCACCACGTCGCCCGCAGGTCGTGGGGAAAGACGTTCAGGCTCGTCACGCCAAACGGGGTGTGGGAGCTGCGCAGCCCGCTGTTCGCCCTGTGCGGCTCCGGCACGACCGGGTGCCACGGGAAGTTCCACGACGGCGGCCTCAGGGCCGAGTGGGTATGGCGCACCGGGGCGGCCGAGGAGGCATGGTGGTCCGGCACGATGCTCAGGGAGTACCCGCCGCACAGCCCCGACCTCTACATGTTCGGCTACTGGGCCATCACCGACCGTTACGGAAACGAGATCATCCGAGAGGTGAAATGACGATGGAGATCACCAACTGCGAGCAGTACGTGCTCGCCGAGCTTGACTACGAGCAGCGCCGCAACGAGCGCCTCGCGGCCGAGAACAACAAGCTGTTCAAGCAGCTCGACGCTATGACAAAGAGGGCGAACGGCTACAGCCGGATTATCAACCGCCCCAAGACGCCCATCGAGGCGCTGGCCGACAAGGTCATGCGCGAGGAGATGCTGACCCGCTTCACCTACGCCGAGGTCACGGACGTCAAGAGCGCGTTCAGCGGAAGGCTGCTCGACTTCGACGAATGGTGCCACGATGCGATGCGATATGTGGCGCTGGCGGACGGCGTCGGCGAGGAGGAGTTCACCCGGTTCATGCGCCGGGACCTCAAGAAGATCTACGACAAGAAGGTGGCCAAGAGTGCCGAGTAGAGGCCGCCGTGCCCGACAGGAGCGGCAGGGCGGGCCGATGAATGACGAGAAGGCCATCGCCGCGGCCATCCACGCCGGGCTCCAGAGCGACGACGTGACCGACCTGTACTCGGGCGACTGCAGGGGCTGCGGCGAGTGCTGCTCGCGCTTCCTGCCCGTGAGCCCGTTCGACCGGGTGCGCCTCGAGGTGTACGTGCGCCGGAACGGAATCGAGCCCGCCGAGCCCAGGGCGGAGTACGACCTGCTGTGCCCGTACCTAACGGACGGGCGCGAGTGCGCGGTCTACGCCGCGAGGCCCGAGATCTGCCGGGCGTACCGGTGCGACAGGCACAAGAGGGGCGAGCTGGGCATGTTCTTCGGCGCGGAGTGCGCCGAGGTGACCGACATGCGCGCGCTCGCGGAATCAATGGCCCGCGATGTCTATGAATGCGAATAGGAACCGAATGGAAGGAATACCGATGACCGACGAGAAGAAGACCGGCGAGACGTCCGAGACGCCATACCCCGGGACGCTTAGCTGGGCGGTGACGCGGTTGCTGGAGGCAATCTGCGATGCCGCGAAGGCCGTCGCCGAGATGCTGTGGGAGAGCATCTCGCGCGTGTTCCGAGACGCCCGCCGTCTCATGAGGAAGCTCGCGAAGGCGCTCGACCCGAAGTGGCGGCGCCGTCGCCGTCGCGCACTCGCCCGCTCGCGCCGTAACAACCTGTACCTGAAGAGCATCGGGAGGTGCCGGTGATGGGAGAGAGGCCGGACATCTACGCGGACGGGCTCCGGGAGGAGCGCTGCGAGAACTGCTTGTACTGCGGCGCGACGGTGCTGCACTCCATCCACGGCGTTGAGCGCACCGAGTACGAGTGCATGCGGCGCCCGGAGTTCGTCCACAGGACGCAGGGGCTCGCCAGGTGCAACTACTGGACAGACGCGAGCTACGAGACCGGGGAGGACTAATGGCCAACTATTCGATCTGCACGCAGACGTTCGACATCGGCGACGAGCCGAAGGCCAAGGCGCTCAAGCCGCTGGAGGAGGCCGCCGAGGTGTTCGGCGCGTGGCAGAACCGCTGCGACGAGGACGTGGTCGACGAGCTCGCCGACTGCATCCAGGCTTGCACCAACATGATGGCGTGGATGGGCCTCACGCAGCAGGACGTGGACGACGCGATGCTGCGCTGCCTCAAGCGCAACAGGGACAGGGGGAGGTTGGATGCTCCATGGCTTGCGTAGAGCTGCCAAAGGACGCGACAGGCGCGATACCGGCTGCCATGGCAGCTGTTGTAACTGTAAGTTCTTCAAAGACAACATGCCTTGCGAGAGGCAAGCGGTTTTGGACATCGTATTCCGCATCCGCAAGCTGAGGGGTGAGGACTGATGAAGCGACAGAAGACCGTAAGGCCATACTGCGACCGAGTGAGCGGCGTCTGGAACTTCTGCCCACAGTGCGGGAGGACGGTCGTGAAGCCATGAGTGCGGAGTACGTGCTGGACGCAGAGAAAATCGCCCACTGGAGAGTCGACAACCACGTCCCGCTCAAGCAGCTGGCGCGTGAGGCCGGTGTGAACCTCAGTAGCCTGAGCCACGCCATCCGCGACGGCAGGGAAGTGAAGATGAACCTGCTGCTCAATCTGGCGGAGGCGATGGGCGAAGACCCGCGCGACATCGTGAGGAAGAAGGTGGAGAGATGAAATTCGAGATCACGCAGACCCACGTCGTGGACATTCCCGACGAGGAGCTCGACGCGGACAGGCCGCTCGAGGAGATTATGGAGGAGATAGAGGACAACGCGCACTGGTACGTCGAGATGTACGCGTGCGAGTCCTGGTGCGAGGAGGTGAACCGCCTTGGCCGCCAGCTATAAACCGGAAAGCGGCTGGAATCTCCCGCCGG
>ENA-OXZS01000172-OXZS01000172.1-human-gut-metagenome-genome-assembly--contig:-NODE-172-length-14982-cov-5.384739_pt1 | contig 14982 bp, 7 predicted proteins | sample MGYA00243418_ERZ652800 | MGnify/ENA primary metagenome ERZ652800 (study PRJEB26926, sample SAMN06164501) | human gut metagenome | biome: ENVO:00009003; feature: ENVO:2100002; material: ENVO:00002003...
CGAGTGTCTCGTGGGCTCGGAGATGTGTATAAGAGACAGAGCCGCAGCCATAGCCGTTAGTACGAGCATGGCATTTGCGCAAAGTCAAATCTCTGGTAAGGTTACCTCTTCTGATGATGGTCAACCTGTTGTTGGCGCATCCATCAAAATTGTAGGTACCAATACCGGTACTATTACCGACATTGATGGTAATTTCTCATTGAACGCTCCTGCTGGTGCTAAGCTGGAAGTAACCTACCTCGGTATGTTGCCTCAGACAGTAAAGGCTGGTCAGAAGATGAAGATTGTATTGGAAGCGGATAACAAGACTCTTGATGAGGTCGTAGTTACCGCAATGGGTATTTCTCGTGATAAGAAAGCCCTCGGTTATGCTTCACAGAAATTAGGCTCTGAAGATCTGAACATTGCTGGTACTAGCTCTTTGGCAAGTGCTATGCAGGGTAAGTTGACTGGTGTTGACATTCGTCAGTCTTCTGGTGCTCCTGGTGCATCTTCTCAGATTGTAATCCGTGGTGCCCGTTCATTCTCTGGCGATAACACTCCTCTTTACGTGGTAGATGGTATGCCTATCGCTTCTTCCACAGATTTTGATATGGATGCGCTTAATGGTGGTGTAGTAGGTTCAGATAAAGCAAACCGTTCTATCGATATCAACCCTGATGATATCGAGAGCATTGACGTGCTGAAGGGTCAGGCAGCTTCTGCCCTCTATGGTATTCGTGCATCTAATGGTGTAATCATCATTACCACCAAGCGTGGTAAGGCTAATGGTGGTCGCCCTCAGATAACATTTACCACAGACTTGAGTGCTCAGACTGTCAGCAAGAAGTTCGAACGTCAGAATATTTATGCTCAAGGTAATAGTATAAATGCTTATGACCCATCATCTTCTTTGACTTGGGGTCCTAAGATTGCTGATTTGGCTAACGATGCTACTTATGGTGGTAACACAGACAATAGATATACTCAGGCTTATGGCAAGCATACGGGTATGTACTATAACCCTAAGTATGCAGCGGCTGGACTTGACGGTTGGACTACTCCACAGATTTATGATAATGTAGGTGATTTCTTTGATACAGGTTTCACCCAGAACTCTAATTTGAGTATTTCTCAGAAGAATGGCAACTTGGCTTATTCTTTCGGTATTGGCGATACATACCAGACAGGTATCATCCCTTCTACTGGTATGATGCGTACTACTGCACGTGGTGCCGTTGACTTTGAAATCAACAAGCAGTGGAAGACAGGTTTCTCTGCTAACTATAGCGCTACCAAGATTACATCTGCTCCAGGTGCCAACAGCGGTATAATGAACGTAGTTTATTCAGCTCCTTCAGAGTACAATCTGAAGGGAACTCCTACCCATGCGCCAAACGATCCGACAAGTCAGATTTCCTTCCGTAATAACTCATTCAATAACCCATATTGGTGGAAGGACAATAATGAGTATAAGCAGCACACCAATCGTGTGTTCGGTAATGCCTATCTTGAGTATCGTCCAAACTTCGGCTGGGATACAGAGCGTTACAATCTGGTAATCCGTGAGCAGGCTGGTCTTGATATTTATACTACTAATAATAGTGATGTATATGAGAAGGGATCTGCACAAAATTTAGGTGGTGAGATAGAGAACTATGGTGTTCAGCACAATATCTTCAACAACCTTTTTACAGCTAACTTCACTGCTAAGTTGGGTGCAAACAACGAGTGGGACTTCGGTGCATTGCTCGGTTCTGAGTTCAACCACGACTATCAGCGTCACTGGGATTATGATGGAACCAATTTCCTTTTCTATGGTCAGCCTACTATGACCAATACCACAGTTAAGCCAGTAACAGAGGAATATCAGGCTCAAGAGCGTACCGTAGGTTTCTTCGGTCAATTATCTTTGAGCTATGCTAATCAGGTTTATCTGACAGTGACTGGTCGTAATGATATCGTTTCTACCATGCCACGCAACAACCGCAGTTTCTTCTATCCATCTGTATCACTCGGTTGGATTTTCACAGAGCTTCCAGCTTTGAAGGATAATCACATCCTTTCTTATGGTAAACTTCGTGCATCTTTCGCTCAGGTAGGTCAGGCTGGTCACTATTATAGCAACTACTATTATGTGCCAAGCTATGGTAGCGGTATGTATGGTCTTACACCAATTAGCTATCCAATGAATGGAGTAAGTTCTTATGTGCCTTTCTACGTGAAGTATGACCCTAACCTGAAGCCACAGAACACCGTGAACTGGGAGTTTGGCGCTGACTTGAACTTCTTCGACAATCGTGTTCGTTTGGAATATACAGCCAGCTATCAGGATATCAAGGATCAGATCTTCGATGTTCCTACAGGCGGTTCTACAGGTTATCAGTACCTCCGTACCAATGCCGGTGAGATGACCACATGGTCTCATGAGTTTGCCATCAACGCAAGCATCATCCAGACCAAGGATTGGGATTTGGATCTTGGCGTAAACTTCACCAAGCTGACCAACAAGGTTAAGTCTTTGGCTGATGGCGTAGAGAGTATCATGTTGGGTGGTTTCCAAGAACCACAGATACGTGCTCAGGCAGGTTATACTTATCCGAACATCTATGGTGTAGGTTTCCAGCGCGATGAGCAGGGACGCCTGTTGCTCCAGAATGGTCTTCCTATCGGTACTGCCGGAAGCCAGAATCTGGGTGAGTGTACTCCAGATTTCAATATGGGCTTCAACCTGAAGGCTCGCTGGAAGCGCCTGTCTTTGAGTGCAACCATGGATTGGCAGAAGGGTGGCAAGATGTATAACGGTACACTCTTGACACTGAACTACTTCGGTGCGACCAAGCAATCTATCCCATACCACGAGGGTACTATGGTAGCTGAGGGTATTGATATTGCAACAGGTGAACCAAACAAGGTTGAGGTAAGTAAGCAGGATTACTGGATGGCTTACAATAACGTGACTGAGGCAGGTATCTACGACCGTAGCTTCCTGAAGCTCCGCGACGTAACCTTGAGTTACCAGCTTCCTAAGTTTGCTGGCATCGACATCTCTGTATATGGTTTCGCACGCAACGTGCTTCTCTGGTCAAAGATGAAGGATCTGGATCCAGAGTCTTCTCAGGGTAATGGTAATATGAGTGGTACTTTCGAGCGTTTCTCTGTGCCAAATACTTCAAGCTTCGGTGGTGGTTTCAAGATTACATTCTAATCGGCTGACCCACTTCGGAATCATTTAAAGTATCAATATTAATAAAGGATAAAACAATGATGAATTTTAAGAATATATTTGGCATCTTGGCTATCTCTGCAGTTTCTATGATGACTGTATCTTGCTCAGAGGATATCATGGACAGAATCAACAAAGACGAGGCTCACCCAGGTGAAAGCGTTGTTTCTGCCAAGTTCCAGCTCACAGATGCCATCGTTTCTAGTGTTTTCACTACCAACACAGGTAACTTCGCCTGGTATGTTGCTTCTTATACAGAGCAAATCCTGGGTACAGGTAACAACCAGCTTAAGAATGCAGAGCTCCGCAGCATCAATGAGATTGCTGCTGCTTCTACTTTCGATAATGAGTGGAACGGTACTTATCTTAACCTCAACAACATTCAGCAGATGATTGCTAAGTGTGAAGAGGGCGGCAATAGCGCCGGACAGCTTGATGTCATGGCGATGGGTCAGATTCTGGCAGCTTACGATTGGGGAATCATGACCGATTTGTTTGGTAACATTCCTTGCTCTGAGGCTTTCAAGGTATCTGCTCCTAAGCTCGATTCTCAGGAAGATATTTACAAGCACATCCTGGAATTGCTGGATGCTGCCAAGGGTAATCTGGATCAGGCTATTGCCGGCAAGATGAAGAATGCTGGTGCCTACGATGTCTTGTTCAATGGCAACTTGACTCAGTGGCGTGGACTTGCTCATGCCTTGAAGGCTCGCTATCTCTTGCATGAGGTAGGTCGTGCTGCCGATAAGAATGCACAATATGCACAGATTCTGAAAGAGGCTAATGCTGCTGTAGCTGATGGCTTCAATGGTGCAAACCTGAATATCTTCGATGGCAACAACCAGATTGATGCATGGTCTGCTTACTGGGCTAGCCGTGAGTATAGTGCTTCATCCAAGACTGTTGATGACTTGATGGTAGCTCGTCAGGACCCACGTGAGGCTATCTATAATTATAATGGTGCAGACTACTATGGTGATCCTAGCCGGTTGGGCTTGATGACTCCTGGTGACAAGGAAGCAGCCGGTGCAACCAGTGCTACCAATTTCCCTCGCTGGTTCTTCAATGGTGTGAACGAGGTTAAGATTCCTAGCCATTTGATGAGCAAGTCAGAGCTTTACTTCATCATCGCAGAGGTAAAGGCTCGCTTGTGTCAGGATGCCAAGGCTGATTTCGAGACTGCAGTCAAGGCTTCTCTTGCTGACTATGCAACTGTAGGTGCTACAAAGTTCAGCGACGATGCTGTTGCTGCTTATCTTGCTGGCGAGACTGCAACTAAGTTTGCTGCAAATCCATTGAACGAGATTTTGGTTCAGAAGTATATCGCCCAGACTCGTGACGAGCAGTTGGAGACCTTCAACGATATGCGCCGTTGCAACTATCTTGATGGCAGCTATCCTGTAGCAATGACCAACCCTAACAATACGCAGGCAGGTCAGAACCGTTTGCCACTTCGTTTACCTTATGGTTCAAGCGATGTTCTTTCAAACCCTAACGTGAAGGAAGCTTTCGGTTCAGGCAATGACGCAGGTAAGTATATCTTCACCGAAAATGTATGGTGGGCAGGTGGTAACCGCTAATCCATTTTTGACAATATAATAAAAGGTGTATCCTTATTGCTCCTCATCGAGCATTCAGGATACACCTTTATTCTTTTCTCCTTTCTCCATCATAAAGTTTTCCTGTCATTTCTTTGCAGCTTTCAGAAGAAAAGCGTATCTTTGCACCAGATTAGCTGCACTCGACAATTTGTAAGCAAGCTTACATTGCGCTCGCTGGCATTTTCTTTGTAGCATGAAAGTTGAATCCTTAAAATAAAGAGGCAAATATGACAGAGCTAAGAGATAGATACATCAGATTTGACTGGGCAATCAAGCGCTTGCTTCGCCAAAAGGCTAACTTTGGAGTGCTTGAGGGCTTCCTAACTGTGTTTCTGAATGAGCCTATCAAGATTGTGGAAATCCTTGAAAGCGAAGGAAACCAACAAGAAGCGGATGACAAATTCAACCGAGTAGATATCAAGGCCAAAAACAGCAAGGGTGAAATCATCATCGTTGAAATTCAAAATACAAGTGAGCTATACTACTTGGAACGTGTGCTCTATGGAGTTGCCAAAGCCATCACAGAACATATCAATTTAGGAAATACCTATAAAGAAGTGAAGAAGGTATATTCCATCAGCATTCTGTACTTTGATCTGGGCAAGGGTTCTGACTATATTTATGTGGGACAGAATAACTTCGTGGGTTTGCATACCCAAGACCATCTTGTTATCAGTACCAAGGAGAAAGATACGATAGTAAGGAAATCACCTTCAGAAATATTCCCAACCTATATTCTGGTTCGAGTTAATGAATTCAATAAGGTAGCTAAATCACCATTGGAAGAATGGGTTGAATACCTGAAAAATGGAGTCATCTCGCCAGAAACCCAGGCACCAGGTCTGCAGGAAGCTCGTGAGAAGCTGAAATACTATTCCATGTCGGATGCAGAACGTTTTGCATATGATGAGCACATCAATGCCATCATGATTCAAAATGACGTTTTGGGAAATGCAAGACTGGAAGGTATGGAAGAAGGAAGAACCAAAGAGAAAAATGACATTGCCCGCAAAATGCTGGATAACGGATTGAGCATAGAGCAGATAGCTTTAATTACTGGTTTGACAGAGCAGGAAATTAAAGGACTATAATATAATAAGGTGTATCCTTCTTGCCCAACACATCGGGCATTCAGGATACACCTTTTTTCTTTTAATATATAGAGGATATTACATATCTTCCAATGATAAGCAGCCCAGACGAATTTCCAGTTTCTTTAATTCAGGATATACTTGGAGCATATAGTCCACCTTCTGTTTCAAGAGACTTTCGTCATAACGGAATTTATCCTTTTTTACCTCATAGATGTCAATAATTCCATCTATTTCATTTATTGCAACGATATCTATCTCATTTCCTCCCTTTCTATCCCAAAACTGACCTATCTGGGTGTATTGTTGGCTTTCGCTCAGTTTCTGGCGGAAATAGCGTTCAAGCATAAAACCCTCTACCGTGGATATATCACGCATAATGATACGATGCAATTGATTCAATGCGCCACTCTCTATGAAATTCTGGTATTTATAGAAGAAGCGAAACCAGAAGATGAGAAAATTGTCACTCAGGATATATCTTACACTCTTGCTCTTTGGCTTGGAGAAGATCGGGACATGGCGTTCTATCAGATTGTAGTGAGATTTCAAACGTTCCAGATATCCACCCACTTCCTTGATTCCTGTCAAAGCCTCAATCTGGGCACGAGTTACCTCACCACAGGCGATACAAGAGAGTATGGAGAAATAATTGGCATAATCCGTACCAAATTCCTCTATCAAGATATTCTTTCCTTCGTTTATGAAAGGCGAGTTTTCTTCAGTCTGCATATTGAGCATTTTCTGAGAGGTTGTCTTTCCATTGCTCATGAAGAGATTGACATACCATGCAACCCCATTGCTCAGCGTATAGAGAGTAAGCAAGTCGCTTGCTGTATAGTTAGGATTGAAGTCATGTAAAATCTCTTTGAGCACATCTGTATCGAAAGCTCGTAGATTGATGATACGATTGGCACGAGAGAACAATGGCTCTTTACTATCTTCAAAGATGCGGTGCATCAGTGAGTAGATAGAACCACTGATAATGAGATTCATCTTACTCTTACTTTTTGCCAAATCCCATTCTCTCTGCATCTCGCTAAAGATGGATGGATTGATACGTAGCCAATCCTGAAACTCGTCGATAACCAGTGTAAACGGATGGCTTTGGGAGATAAAGAGGAGTTGGTGAAACAGCTCGGCGAATGACGAATAATTGCCTAATGGCATATCTAATTTGCGTTCTGCCTCTTCCTTGAAATCTTGGCATAGCATATTTTCAGACTTTCTTGCCACAAAGAAATATAGAAGAGAACCTTCATGTCCACATCTTAGTGCTAACTCGGTTTTGCCGATACGGCGTCTTCCTACCAGTACCGTCATCTGTGCTTCTTGCTGGCTCTTTGTATAGATGTCAGCAAAGAGTGCCAGTTCTTTTGTTCTATCATAAAACTTCATATCTCATTTTTAATATTATTATCGTAACCGCCATTACCGTAATGACGATTACTATTCTGCGCAAATGTACGATTTTCTATTGGATTATACAAAGATTAAGAACTTTATTTTGAATAGTTTAACAAAAAGGCAATTACCATCAGTATCGGGCATTCAGGATACACCTTTTTCCTTTTTTGCTTTTTCTTTTCTACTGCGGAAGACGCATTTTTCAAAATAAGTCGTCTCCTGTAACCTGTCTGTTGATCTTTCTTGCATACATATTATTATATAGACCATGTGGTGTGACAAATGTAGGAATGAGCGTTTTCGTTGTCTTCGTCACTTTCTTGAAAATCTTCAGACGATGTGCCAGATGGGCATCGTATGCCTTGGTTATTTCATATTCCCCATTGCAAAATTTCATCTCGCAGATAGAGATAGATTTGTCCGAGCGGTCTATCAGCAGATCTATCTGTGTTCCTCGTTTCAGATCTTCGTCTGCCTCATCATCTGCCATAACTTTGGCGGTAGGTCGGTAAGACCATGAACAAGGGGTGTTGATGCAGCCGTCTATGCCTAAAGCTTTGATAATTTCATTGATATGGTGAAGGCATACGATTTCAAAGGCATGTCCGCACCATGATTCATACTCTGCAGTGGTTTGCATCTTGACCCAATAGTTGTCGAGGAATGAACCTTTGTTGTGCATGAATTTGAAATAAAACAGGCAATAAGGGTCTATCAGCTGATACATCATATCTTTCTTCGACTTGCCGAAAGGAGTATAACTGCGGATGAAATCACATTGCTCAAGTTCTTTAAGTATCTGACTGAACCTTCCGTTGTTAGCAAGTCCTGTAGCGTCCAGCAGGTCTTGTCGGGTCATACCTTTGCCTTTGTTCTTTAGGGCTGTAACTATGGCAAGATGATTGTCGGCTTTCTTGAAGAGCGAACTGAACAGGCGGTCAAACTCTTCGGTGAGTTCGCCGCCACGTGTAAAGCAAAGTTGCTGGATATTCTGTGCCACACTTTTGTTGTTTTCGAAAAGAGACAGGTAATATGCTACACCGCCCATCGCCATATAGCACTCGATGATTTCCGGGCGTTCATAATAAAAACCCTGTGCTTTGAAATACTCTTCTACCTCATGCAGCTTGAAGGGAGATAACAGAATGTTGTGAGTGATACGATTATGGAGTCCTCCGCGTGAATTAATAACCTGATTGAGCATCCAGGTGGTAGCACTTCCGCAGGCTATCAGTTTGATGTCGCTGCGGTATGACGCCCAGTCGTTCCAGAAATGTTTTCAAATTCTGATTTGCGGCTTTCTCTGAAATACTAACTTTCTGTCTTTAATTCTTTATATAGAACAAAGAGCATATAGAGGGGGATGTTGATGGTTTTCGAACTGTTGTTTCTCTCGTATGGTAAGAGACTGGTGCGAACCGACCATTTGGGGGAATATTTTTCCCGATACAGTTTCAAACTCTTGGCATTCATGGTTACTCCTGCCTTTGCTTCCAGTGGATATACATTCAAACCATCAGAAACAAGGAAGTCGACCTCTGCAGTGGCTGAGGAAGACCAATAATAATTGGTTTCCAGAGTTTCTGCAAAGTTCTGAAGTTCCTGACAGACATACTGTTCTGTCAACGCTCCCTTAAACTCTTCGAAGATTCTGCTTCCTTCTAATATTACTTTCGGCGAAATCTTGCTCATTGCCCTCAACAGACCTACATCCAGTAAGAATACCTTAAACGATTTGAGTTCTGCATAGGCTGAAATCGGGATGTCGGGCTTGCTGACATTGTAGGTTCTGATGATTTCACCTGCATCAGAGAGCCACATGATGGCATCCTCATATTCCCGTGCTCTGGCTCCCTCTCTCACCAATCCATAGACAAACTTCTTGTTTTCCTTCGCCAGTTGCGAAGGGATGCTGTTCCATACATAACGGATTTTCTCGACCATATTCTTTGGCGCATGCTTGGAGAAGTCTTTCTGGTAGGCTGCTATCAGTTCCTGCTGGATGCGGTTCACCTTGTTGTAGTCTTTGCTGTCCAGCCACTCTGTAACAACAGCTGGCATACCTCCTATTATCATGTATTTTTTCAGATAATCTGTAAGGCGAGCCTCGAATGCCCCCAGGTTTCTGTTTCCTTTATCGATATAGTCTACCAGCATGTTCTCTTCGTTTGCTATCAGGAACTCTTTAAAGGACATGGGATATAGATGCAGGAAATCAGTCTTTCCTACAGGGAAGGATGTGCCTTCGTGCAGGGCTATGCCTAGCAATGAGCCTGCGCAGCAGATAGCATACCCTGGTGCTTCTTCGCAGAAATACTTCAAAGAGGTGAGTGCTCTTGGCATTTCCTGTACTTCATCGAAGATAATAAGCGTTTCCTCGGGTATTATCATCTTACCATTATAGATGGAGAGCTGTTCTATAATGCGTTGTGGCGATAAGTCGCCGGCAAATATCTCTTCGAGTACATCACTCTGTTCGAAGTTGATGTAACATACGTCTTTGAAGTACTTGCGCCCAAATTCTTTCAGTAGCCAAGTCTTGCCAACCTGTCTTGCACCTTCCAATATTAGTGGCTTCCTACCGTGACTGTTTTTCCATTTTAACAATTGGGATATAAGGAGTCTTTCCATACGCCTAAAATTAAGTTTTGGCAAAGATACTAATAAACAGTGAATTACGCAAGGAAAATCACATTTTCCTAAGGACTTTTAAGCATATTTATCACATTTTCCTAAGGACTTTTCTGTTAAATCATCACATTTTCCTAAGGACTTTTAGGGTACAATCCCACATTTTCCTAAGGAGTTTGATTGGAAATCCCACTTTTTTCAAAATAAGTCGTCTCCTGTAACCTGTCTGTTGATCTTTCTTGCATACATATTATTATATAGACCATGTGGTGTGACAAATGTAGGAATGAGCGTTTTCGTTGTCTTCGTCACTTTCTTGAAAATCTTCAGACGATGTGCCAGATGGGCATCGTATGCCTTGGTTATTTCATATTCCCCATTGCAAAATTTCATCTCGCAGATAGAGATAGATTTGTCCGAGCGGTCTATCAGCAGATCTATCTGTGTTCCTCGTTTCAGATCTTCGTCTGCCTCATCATCTGCCATAACTTTGGCGGTAGGTCGGTAAGACCATGAACAAGGGGTGTTGATGCAGCCGTCTATGCCTAAAGCTTTGATAATTTCATTGATATGGTGAAGGCATACGATTTCAAAGGCATGTCCGCACCATGATTCATACTCTGCAGTGGTTTGCATCTTGACCCAATAGTTGTCGAGGAATGAACCTTTGTTGTGCATGAATTTGAAATAAAACAGGCAATAAGGGTCTATCAGCTGATACATCATATCTTTCTTCGACTTGCCGAAAGGAGTATAACTGCGGATGAAATCACATTGCTCAAGTTCTTTAAGTATCTGACTGAACCTTCCGTTGTTAGCAAGTCCTGTAGCGTCCAGCAGGTCTTGTCGGGTCATACCTTTGCCTTTGTTCTTTAGGGCTGTAACTATGGCAAGATGATTGTCGGCTTTCTTGAAGAGCGAACTGAACAGGCGGTCAAACTCTTCGGTGAGTTCGCCGCCACGTGTAAAGCAAAGTTGCTGGATATTCTGTGCCACACTTTTGTTGTTTTCGAAAAGAGACAGGTAATATGCTACACCGCCCATCGCCATATAGCACTCGATGATTTCCGGGCGTTCATAATAAAAACCCTGTGCTTTGAAATACTCTTCTACCTCATGCAGCTTGAAGGGAGATAACAGAATGTTGTGAGTGATACGATTATGGAGTCCTCCGCGTGAATTAATAACCTGATTGAGCATCCAGGTGGTAGCACTTCCGCAGGCTATCAGTTTGATGTCGCTTCGGTAGGATGCCCAGTCGTTCCAGAAATGTTCCAGGGCGCTGATGAAGTGGGAGGCATACGTGTCGAACCAAGGAAGTTCATCGAAGAAGATGATTTTTGTTCCTTCTGGCATCTTTTCCAATGCTTTTTGGAGAAGCCGGAATGCTTCCGGCCAATTAGCTGCATCTGTTTCTATGCCTAACTGGTCGTTAAGTGCAAAACTGAAACTCGTAAGCTGCTCCTTGGTTGTTACATTGTCTTTGCCTGTGATGCGGAATGTAAATCGGTTTTCGAACAGTTCTTTTACCAGAAAAGTCTTGCCTACACGTCGTCTGCCATAGATGGCTACAAATTCTGATTTGCGGCTTGAAATATAGTTTTCAAGCTTTTCAATCTCTTGTTCTCTGCCTATAATATTCTCCTTCATATTTATCTCATATTAGTGAAACCTGTCGCAAAGTTACAAAAAATACGAGATTACGACAACATTTAAACGAGAAATCTGTCGTAATCTCGATAAAAAAGTGAGATTACGACAGATTTTCATGAATTTTCTCTTTAATTACTTGTCTACGGTAGAAGAAACATGATGATGTCTTGATTCTTATTTATCAATATTCATTTTAGAAAAGGTTTGGAAATATTTGAGGCATACATCACGCCATTCCTTGGCACTGGCAAGTTGTACATTCAGTAGGGAATCAGTCATTTCCCATTCTGTGATGTGATCTTTCATATATTCCTTTGTACTTGTATGCCAATAATCACGGTAAGTTTCCACCATGCTCACTCCCATATTGTATCTCATGCAGAGTTCTTCCCATAATGTACTTCCTGATTTCATCCGATAGTTCCAGGGTACATGGTGAAACCATAGTAGATATTCTTCTGGGCAAGTTGCAAGATTGTCATAGAGACTACGGTATGGCTCAGGGTATTGTCCTACTGCATCAGTTCCGTCAGATGAACGGTTGAAACCGATTCCGTTGCTATCTGCCTGATGATAATATACTGGGCACCATTCCAGAGGATATTCGGCCTTGAAACCATCAGGTTCTGGTCCATAGTGATGGTCGAATTTGAATATGTGGTGCAAGCCGAGTGGCATCATGTAGTTGACACAGGCTTCTCGTGATGTAAGCATCATCATTTCTACTGGTCTTGTGAATCTTTCATCCTTACATTCGTAGGTCTGTATCAGCCATTCGTGGGCGATTTCTTCCGATGAAATCGATGGATTCCATGCCAAACGTCCAAAGGCATACCAGTTGGCTTGAGAGAAAGGATGACCGCACCAATTGGCATTGTCTCCTATATTAGAAACGCCTGCGATACCCTTTAACTTGTCTGGACTGACAAAGCGGAAGAACTCCTTCCACATAGGTGCCAGGTAAACAAGATGCTTGGACTGCCCGAGATATTCCTGGGTAATCTGCAACTCCGCAATCTGAGGAGTTTGGTGGATATTGTCGAAGATGGGTGCGTATGGTTCACGAGGTTGAAAGTCGAGCGGACCATTTTTTGATTGCAGGATGACGTTGTCGCGAAATTTTCCATCTTGATATTTGAATTCGCTTACAGCTTGTTTTACTCTGTCTTCTCCCTTGTGATTGGCGCCATATACAAAACTTCTCCACATCACGATGCCACCAAATGGTTTCAGTGCATCAGCAAGCATATTGGCGCCATCGGCATGGCTTCTGTGATAGTCGCCTGGCCCTGGTTGTCCCTCAGAATTGGCTTTAACGAGAAAACCACCGAAATCAGGAATAGATGCATAGATTTCCTTGGCTTTCTTTTTCCACCACAGTTGTACTTTCATATCTAATGGATCGGCTGTCTTCGTGTAACCAAGAGCCATCGGTGAGGCGAAGTTGATACTGAGATATACCCGAATGCCGTATGGACGGAAAATATCTGCGATAACTTTTACTTTATGAAGGTATTCCGAAGTCATCATTTGGGGCGAAGCATTCACATTGTTAAGTACTGCGCCATTGATGCCGATGGATGCATTGGAGCGGGCATAGGTGATGAGGCGGTTACGTAAGTTCTTACTGATATTCTTGAATTCACCGGCTTTATCTAATATGATTTCATCCCATTTCCAAATACTTTTTCCTGCATAGCCGCGCTCAATGCTGCCATCAAGATTATCCCAATGGTTGAGTATTCGCAAGTTTACGGCAGGTTTTTCTGTCTTGGAAAGATGAGAGAGATTGCCAGTCTCTTGTAGGCGTAGTAAATCATAGGCACCATAGAGAATACCAATGGAACTGCTGGCTATGATACTGGAATCTGTCAGCATATAGCCTTCGCCAAGGTTGAGAAGTGGGTCAACTCTGATGCTTACTTCTTTGCCCTTGTAGTATTTGGTGAGTTCGTCTTTGGCAATGGAAAGGGTTGCATCCTTGTCAGTCATTCCTTTTACCAAACAGGTGTTGTAGCCTTGTTTGTTTAACCAAAGCATAGAGCCGTCGCTTGTTTTCTGGAGAAAAATCTGGGCTTTTGTTGTTAGAGCAAACGCAAATGCAAGTGATAAAATAAGGTATTTCTTCATATTTGCAACTACTTTTAATATTGTTGAAGTTTAATAAGTTTGCTGCAAAAATACGAAAAAATACCTTATCTGTTATGTGTAACCGCTTATTTTTCATTTCTTTTTGTTTCAGCATATTCAGATGGTGACATGCCGAAGTGTTTTTTGAAGATAGTCGAGAAGTGGGTCTGGTTGTTGAAACCTACAGAGTATGCCACTTGTGTGAAGTTGATCTTGTCTTCTTCAATAAGGCGGGCGGCTTGCTCCAATCTTAGATTTCTAATGAATTCACCGGTAGAAACACCCGCAATTTCTTTCATTTTCCGATGTAATTGTGCACGACTGATACCAGCCTTTTCTGTTAATTTCTCGACATTGAAGTCTGGGTCCGTAAGATTTTCGTTGATGCACTTCATGATTCGTTCCATCAATGCATCGTTGTTTCCCTTAACCTCTATTTTTTCTATTTTTTCTTTTTGTCCCATGGCTCCTGTGTATTTACCTCGTAGTCTGCGGACATTATCCACAAGATTGTCTATGAGAATATGTAGTTCTTCCATGTTGAAAGGCTTGGCGAGAAAAGCATCTGCGCCTTTTTTCAAGCCTTCCAGTCTGAAATCTACTTCGCTTTTAGAAGTGAGTAGAATCACCGGAATGTCGCTTATATTCGAGTTCCCCTTGATGTTTTTGAGCATGGTGATACCATCCATTACAGGCATCATGACATCACTGATAACCAAATCATATTTCCCAGTGAAAAGAAGTTTCAGTCCTTCTTTTCCGTTTGGAGCATAGCCGAAATGATACCATTCGCTCAGTTCTGCTTGAATATATTGAGCAATTTCTTCGTCATCATCTACTATGAGTATGTTGAAATTCTTGCTGGCTTGTTTCTTCTTGCAGTTTTCTGTTGCATTTATTTTTTCTTCATCCATCTGTATTTCCTCTGGTTTCAAGTGCTCTTTTCCTAAAGGAATATTGATTTCAAGGCAAGCTCCCTTGATTCCATCAGTACGGTTATATGCCCTGATTGTTCCTCCATGCATCTGAGTAATTGCTCGACTGAGGTTTAGACCGATACCTGTTCCTTCGATATGGAGTCCGCTGCTGTTGTTCCCCTGGTAGAAACGTTCGAAGAGCCGGTCGGTCTTCTCTTCTTTCAGTCCGATGCCTGTATCTTCTACCCTGATGATGGCATTCTTTTCGTCTTTACCTATGATAATGGTAATTTCGCCGCCATCAAAGGTATACTTCATGGCATTGGAGAGCAGGTTGGAGATAACCT
>ENA-OXZS01000183-OXZS01000183.1-human-gut-metagenome-genome-assembly--contig:-NODE-183-length-14271-cov-4.327729_pt1 | contig 14271 bp, 17 predicted proteins | sample MGYA00243418_ERZ652800 | MGnify/ENA primary metagenome ERZ652800 (study PRJEB26926, sample SAMN06164501) | human gut metagenome | biome: ENVO:00009003; feature: ENVO:2100002; material: ENVO:00002003...
TCAGATGTGTATAAGAGACAGTTTTAATATTTTATTTCTCATTTGTAATTTCTCATTTGTAATTTCTCATTTTCTTGATCTTCAGATCCGCTTCGAAATGCCTTTCGTCTTCATAATCAATCCAACCCGTCAGGAAACTCTTGCTTTGAGCGTCCCGACAGGAAGCCTGTAGGATTTCCTCCATCAACCTTTCGTCTTTATCGGGCAGGATGAAGAAGGAGGTTTCACCATGAAAATGATTCCTGATGGCAATCTCGCCCGTTACGATGTTGGGCAACGTATAGACGAAGATGGATGGGCTTGGGAAATAATTGTCTTTTTCGTTTATTGATTCCTTATAGTTCCGGTCAGAGGCGATGGAAGAGGAATGATTGAAAAAGATGATTGCCCTTTCCTCCAGTAGCCTTTCCCTTTCCTCTTCTCTCCTTTCTACGTCCGTATCTCCCTTTTCAGCATTCAATAGGATTTCAGAAGCCACAAACCCCAGGCGGCTGAGTCCATCCATTTTATAGAATTTCGGATAGTTGCCTATCATCTGTTTGTAGAGGGATGTCAGGAGAGAATGATGTTCCTGTCCTTCCTGTTCCCCCAGTTCCTTCTTTCCTTCCCAAAGCTTCTGATGGTCTAATACGACCTCTTCGGGAGTAATTCTTATCGCATGAGTGGTCGTGAATTCACATTCCTGCTGTTCTTTCTGTGATAAAGCGATCATTTCACTTTCAGGACTCTTGGCTGCCCATATTGTAGCATTACAACCTCCGAATCCAGACAACATCTTGATGAAGCCTTTCTTGTCTGTCGGTCGGTTTTCAGCACAGATATTCATTTTCCCGGAAACTCCCAGTTCAGAAAAACCTCTGGTTCCCAAAATCGTATCATCATCAATTGCTTTCATGCTGATGATGGTTTCGAGAATGCCGGCAGCTCCCATCGTATGCCCCCAGAAACTTTTGTAGGCATTGGCGGGCAGATCTGACAGTCCTGCTCTTCCGATGGCAACAGATTCCATCTGGTCATTAAAAAGCGTGGCTGTACCATGAGCATTGATGAAAGCCAGATGCGCTTTCATGTCTATCTGTTTGCAAGTGGATGAAATCTCTTTCGTGAAGGATTCCAAAGTTCTTTGGAGGGACAGATACAGACCATCTGCAGTTTTGGATGGGGTGCTGATATGGAAAGCGTCATTTCTGATGAAACCATCCCCCATTCGCCAGGAATTTCCCTGGATAGGATTTTTGCTCAGAATAAGGGTAGCGGCAGCTTCGCCTAAATTGAGTCCCATCCGTTCCATGTCAAATGGGCGACAAGGTTCAGGGGAAAGCGCTTTCAAGGATTGGAAACCGGATAGGATGAATTGCCGGGGCGTGTCGCAACCACATACGATGGCAGCATCATACAGGTCAGAATCTATCAGTCTGTTGCCCAAAATCAAGGCAGAAAGTCCGGAAATACAAGCATTACAAACGACAATAGGTTTGGAGTCTATTCCCAACTGGCTGGCTATTCTTTGCGCAGAATCTGCCAAGGAAATATTTTCCTCAATATTTCCTTTCGTAGAACTGAGAATAAAAGCTGTGCGCTTTCCTTTCAGTTCAAGTTGCGCATTAGCAATGGCTTTTTGTGCAGATCTTAGGGCCAAAGTTTCGAAGTCTTCGAATAGCAGAGAGGCGTAGAATCCTTCTGGAATATTGCATGTTCCAGGCTCATAAGCACGGATGCCCGACCTGCCAGCTTTTACTGACAGGTAATTTTCCTCGGATGTTTCCCCTAATGGAGAAATGATATTATCTGCTATGATGTAAGCCATAATTCAACCTCATTTGTCATTTCTCATTTGTCATTTCTCATTTGCCAATTGTTTCTCTTTCCATTCTTGATAGAAGGGCGGATTGTCCCAAACGAGCTGGTAATTCAAATCCATGAAAACCTGTACGGAATGACCTGTTGCGATAAGAGAATTGTCTTCCTGATCGTGGATTTCGTAATCGAACACAATCTTTGCCGCTTCAGTAGGGCGATAGATGATGTCGATGCGTGGACGCATTCCATATCTGATAGGCTTCTTATAGTGAAAACTGAGTTCTACGATAGGAGCAAAATAGCCATGATTGAAGAAAGTCATGTATTCCAGCCCGTATTTCTTGCCGAAAGCCTCGCGGGCATCCTCGAAATAGAGCGGGTAGGAACCATGCCAAACTACGTTCATCGAATCGACTTCGCTGAAACGTATTTCAAATTCTTTGGATTCTTTCAGTTCTTTCATCTTTCTTTCTTTTTACTCTTTAACGGCAATTTTCATTTCAGTCGTTACGTAAACCTGATTTCTCCAGGAAACGGTTGCCTCTGCTAAGGTCATTCCGAAGACTTCTTCTTTCACTTCTACACGGGTGGTGAGGATTTCCCCCACAGGTGGAAGTTGTAGAATGTCCATATTGCGTATGGCCCCGATAAAACCAATCTGGATTCCTTTCTTATGAATATAGTTGTAATATCCAATCCGTGCTGCACAAGTCTGTGCAATATTCTCTATCAGGCCAGATGCAGAAAGGTGTCCGTTCTCAACAAAGATATCGTCGTTCCTGATTTCTGTCTCTGCAAGTGTGACGGCTTTATCGCAATAGACGAGCCGGTCTATCATGACAAACGGCTCTTGTTGAGGCAGAAGCTCGTGTATATCTATTTGGCTGAGTTCCAATCCTTCCGGATTATCTATATCTGAATTCATGTCTTTATCTTGATTACATCATGCAATGGATGGTTCAGCATTTTTTATCTGCCCAGAAATCGTAAAAGTTGTACCATTGGTCTGGATATTGTCGTACAAGATATTCCAGCTCTTCTGCATATTTCTTGGCAAGTTGCTCCATCTTTTGTTTCCGGGACGCTTGCTTGTCATAGGCGAGGGGAACCACAAAGATCTTGTACTTCTTTCTGGAAATGCGAATCACGTTGATGGCTAAAACTTCCAGGTTGCGCATCGTAGCAACTGCGAATGGACCCGATGGAAAATGAGCCGTCTTGCCTAAAAACTCCGTTGGAATGGTTTTCGAGGAACCCATCACCCGGTCGGCAGGCATACTGACAATCTCATGGTTGACCAGAGCCTCGTTGATTTTGAACAGATGGCTCATGTCCTCTTTTACAGGAATCATCATGATATTGTGTTCAGAAAACTGTTCCTGTCTTCCTTCCATAATCCTGTCTTTTTCGCCTCCATATACAAGTGCGTTGTAGCGTTTCCCAGGCGGAGTCAGAGAATAGCCAGCCACCTCATAACAGCCGATGTGTGAACTGAACATCAGGAAACCATCGTCTTGGCGAGCCAGCTCTCTCAGATATTCGGCACCCTCCTGCTCAATATCAAACCTTTTGCCGGCAAACATGGCAAAGCGGTCTATCACAACCGTGGCAAACAGGCAATGGTTGAGGTAAGTGTGCCATGCAGAGCTCCATCTGCCCCAACCGATACGGTTTCGGAAAAACCGGTAAGCATGGCTGCGGCTGTGGTTGGTATTTAGCAGTAAACAGACGGGCATGATCATCGTCCATGCGAAAACATAGATGAAACGCTCGTCCACGAACCTGAGCATATTGATGAGTTGGCGATGCATCCAGGCATTACCGAAAGTTGTATTCTTCTTCACTTCCCCTTTTATCCCACTTTACTCTCGATATAATCACAGAACTGGGTGAGGGTAGTAACCCCTTGCATTTCTTCCGGTTTGATTTTGAATCCGAAGTTCTTCTCCACGATTACCACAATATCTACGAAGTCGAGGCTGTCTATGCCTAAGTCATCCTTCAATTTAGCTTCAGGAGCTATTTTTTCTTCATCAATCTCCAAATCCTCAATGAGGAAGTTTCTTACTTTTTCTTCTATTTCTTTTCTTTCCATGTGATAGTTCGAATTTTATATGAATGTTTACTTTCTTGTTTTTACTTCCAGTATCGAATGGCCGTGACCTATTCCGTCGTGGATGGCTACTACCTTGAGTCCGGCACGTTCTATCTGTCTTATCATGTCGTCGGAATGATACATCTTACTGTTTCCATTCGCCATGACCGTGAAATAGACACTTGTCATGGTCAGGCAGAGCGACGCAGTCTCGTATTTCTGCCGGTCCCAGAAAGTCTCCATGATGTATAAGGTAGTATCCTCCGACATCACTTGGCTCACTCTTGACAGAATGCTGTATATTTCTTCCTCCGAAAAGCAGTCTAAGAACTGGCTCATCCAGATCGCATCCCAGTTGTCGCCCTGTTCTGCAGGAGCCATCTCTTTCAGGGTAGGAAACAGGTTTTCTGTTTTCAGAATATCCGTAGGAAAACCATGGATTCTGTCAGCTCCCTTTTTCCCCTCAATATTCTTCTTCATCATTCCTATCTGTCCGGGCAGATCAACGATGGTGACATTTACCTGTGGGTTGCCATCCACACAACGAAGCGCAAATTCACCCGTATTTCCACCTACATCCATCAGATGTTTCGTATCTTTGGAGAAAACGATTTCCAGCGCCTTGTCGAAAGAATGGTCACTATAGAAGTGATCAAAATTGAGCCAGCTCTCCAGTACCTGCGGAGAAAGCTGAGATAATCCCTCGTAGATGGTAGGCCAGTTGCCTAAAGTCTTCAGCCCGGCAGGCTTCCCGGTCTCCAAGGCTTCATCCAGATAAAACAATCCCTGGTAATTCACATCATGATTGAAGTCGATATTTACCCGGGTAGCAGCATCCGTGAGCAGAAACCACCCTGTCTTCGAAATCGTATAGCGGTCAGAATCCTTGTCTATCAGTATGATACCAGCACTAAGCGAAGCTTCCAGCAAAATCTTGAGCGCATACTGGGAGAGGCGGGTTTTCCCTTCCAGTTCTTCCAGGGTCAGTCCGTCATGACTGTTTCTGATTTCCTCCAGAATACCCCATTTCAGCATGAGTCTGGAAACCTGGAAGATGACGGGGCCCCATGCGATGAATTCTGCTTGTCGCTGAGCTTCACGGGCAGATAACTGCTCCTGAGAATAGCGGTCGCTTTCTGACTTGAATAGATTCATAATGATTGCTTATTTTTCTTTTCAGAAATAGTTATTCCTTGAATTTTCTGATAACCAGAGCAGAGTTGGTTCCTCCGAAACCGAAACTGTTGCTCAGTACGGTATTGATTTCCGTATCTACCGTCTTTGTCGCAATATTGAGTTTTTCGGAATATTCGTCCGGATTGTCGAAGTTCACGTTAGGAGCCACGAAATGGTTCTGCATCATCAGCGTACTGTAAACGATCTCCGAAGCTCCCGCCATCCAGCATTCGTGCCCGGTCATTCCCTTGGTAGAAGAAATCAGCGCATGTCTGCCGTTGAACATTCTGTCGAGGGCGATAGCTTCATACATATCGCCCTGTCGTGTACTGGTGGCATGAGCGTTGATGTAGTCAATATCCTCTTCCGTCACGTTGGCAGATTTCAGCGCACGGCTCATGGCAACGACACTACCCTCGTCTGATGGCTGACTGATTCCCCCACCATTGCTGGAGAAACCATATCCCACCACTTCCGCAAGAATGTTGGCGCCTCGTGCTTTGGCGTGCTCGTAATCCTCCAGTACCAGAGAGGCAGCTCCACCACTTGGAATGAGTCCATCGCGGTCTCGGTCGAAAGGACGGCTTGCCTTGGCAGGTTCGTCCATGCGGATAGAGAAGGCGCTGAGCGCATCAAAGGAAGCCATGGAGTAATAATTGGTTTCCTGCGCACCGCCACAGAGCACCATTTCCTGCAAGCCCTGTTTGATCATCATATATCCCAAACCGATGGAATGACTTCCGCTGGCACATGCCGAGCTGACCGTGAAGTTGATTCCCCGGAGATGGAAGATGGTACTGAGATTCATGTTGACGGTAGAGTTCATCGACTGGAAGATGATGCCATATCCGAGCATGGCAGAATCATGTTTCTCATCCATGATTTTGGCAGCTTCGATGACGGGTTTGGCAGAAGAATCGTTGCCGAAAATACATCCCACCTCATTTTCCCGGAGATACTCATCCGAAATCTCGGCTTGCTGAAAAGCCTGAACACTTGCCATATAGGCATATTTAGCCTCTTCAGACATTCCGGCACGCGTATGGCGGTCGAGCATTTGTTTGGTAATGACAGGTTCCTCCACTATACCGGTCAAAGCCGAACGGTAGCCGTATTCCAATCGTTCCGGTTGGATTCCGATGCCCGATTTTCCTGCGTATAATGATTCCTTGACAGTATCCAGATCTGTGCCAAGGCAAGACCAGATACCCATTCCAGTAATGACAACTCTTCTTTCCATTTATCTTGTAGTATATATATTATGTGTAGAGCCCCCCATTGATGTTGATGACTTCTCCTGTGATGTATGCGGCTTCGTCAGAGGCAAGGAAATCAACTAAGGCAGCCACTTCCTCCGCCTTGCCAAATCTTCTTGCAGGAATCATCTTTTTCAGTTCATCTTCAGGCAACTCCTTTGTCATGTCTGTTGCGATGAATCCCGGAGCCACAGCGTTCACCGTGATGTTGCGGGGCGCCACCTCCTGTGCCAGCGCCTTGGTAGCTCCGATGAGCGCAGCCTTCGCAGCACTATAGTTTACCTGTCCAGCCATTCCCTTGACTCCTGAGAGCGAAGCCATATTGATGATACGACCGCCATGTCTGCGGGGCATCATGTGCTTCAAGAGTCTGCGGGTGATGTAGAAGAACCCGTTGAGGTTGGTGTCGAGGACATCGTGCCAGTCATCGTTGGACATCATGAACATGACATTATCCCTTCTGATACCAGCATTATTTACCAGTATGGAGATCCACTCATCAGGATGTGCAGATTCCCATTGGTCTATGGCAGCCTCTATCTGTTGAGGATGAGACGCATCAAAGGGCAGGAGTTCAGCATAGCCGCCCTCTTGTTCAATTTCCCGTTTTACCTGTTCCGCCGCCTCATGGTTGTTCAAGTAATTGATAATCGTGCAGAAGCCCCGTTTGGCAAGTCGTAAAGCCACGGCTTTTCCAATACCTCTTGACGCTCCTGTAACTAAAGCATATTTCATCTTTTCCGTTATTCAGTTGATATTTAAATGTGCTATTTCCTGAGAAACGAGCACATAGTTGTTTGCAAAGGTAAGAAAAAAATAATAAAAGTGCTCAGAAATTTATATATTTTGCTCATCTCTATATGAATTTTCACAAAATATGATGAAATCAGCAGTCATCAAGTCGGGATTTCAGTCCAACTTGTCATTTAAGATTGCGATAATGAAGATACCTATTATGACTCATATACTTGAACCATATCCATTACCCCTTGTAGAGCTTATTTGGTAACCAAATAATGTTAATTTGGTTACCATTTTGATTGCAGTTTCAATAAAAAACCGTATCTTTGCAGAAGAAAGGTAGCACTTTCTTTGCATCGTAAACAAATATATAGAATTATGGTTGTAATTAGCACAAGAGACTTTCGCACTAATCAGACAAAGTATCTGAATTTGGCAAAAGCAGGAGAGCACGTAGTCCTAAAATCGCGTGCAGGAAATTTCCGCATCTTCCCCGATGACGGAAGTCATAGTATTGATTCATCGCGCGACTTGATGAAAGAACTCAGAAACGCTTTGACGGAGGTAAAGGAAGCCATTGCAGGAAAGCGTGAACTCCAATCTGCTGATAGTTTGCTCGATGAGTTGTAATATTACAGTATCGGTTTCTGACGACTTTGCAAAAGAAGCAAAACGTCTCGCTAAGAAATATCCAAGTTTTAAACAAGACTACAAGGATTTTCTCGATAGTATTAAAGAGAACCCTCTGCAAGGCGATGAGATTACAAAAAACATACGCAAAATCCGTATGGCTATCAAATCAAAAGGCAAAGGTAAATCTGGTGGAGCAAGAGTCATCACGTTCAATGTTCTTACCAATGTCGAAAATGGTCAGGTTGTTTTCCTTCTTCTCTATGATAAAGAGGAGGTGTCTACTGTCAAGACCGATGTCGTAAAGCAAATGGTGCGCGACTTGGGATTTGAAATGTAACGAAATTCTACAAATCCTTTACAATGGGTGGAGTATTTCGAACTAAAATAATTCTTTTATAATTTGATTTGTACCCCAGAACCAAGTCTTTTTGTTCTGTGCCAATCTGTGCATTCTGTGGGAGGATCTTATCAGCAAGGCACCATTCTATTATAAAATGACATTTAGCAAACATTATAAAAAAAATGTTTTGCGAAAATATCTACCATATCTATCAGCATCGCTGCAACTCTCTGAATACCAACAATATAAAGACTGACAGATGCACCCCAAAACGGGAATATATACCAGTCCATCTGCCAGTCTATCTGCCATACCCTCCCTCGCAACCGGAACATCATTCCACCACAACCGGAACATCATTCCACCGCAACCGGAACATTATTCCACCGCAACCGGAACATCATTTTAGCACTACCGGAGCCACCTTCTCTTGCCACAAGCATTAGGCATTAAGGTTGAATACCTTGGGAGTATCGTTACAAAACATATTGGCAGGGTTAATATGGCGACTAAAAAACTTGGTTTTTCGGATTATTCTCGCTAACTTTGTCATCTAAAATGGTTGCGTTTGTCGCCGACTTGCAAAACCTAAATAAAATCATTTTAAGCAATCAACATTATGAAAAAGACTCTACTCTTATTGGGCTTCGTGCTCGCTACAATAGCAGCCAACGCACAAACCCTCCTGGGCACCCCCTTATCAAACAACACCATGCAGAAGGAGCGCATGCTGAAGGCTCCTGGCAAGGCTGTGCTGCACAAGCTGAGCGTGCCTAAGGATGAGAAACCCACCTACAACCCCGAGGGCGAGGACGAGGCGTACATCATGGCGTACACCGAGAACAACGGCTTCTACGAGAAGCAGTACACCAACGGTAAGGTGACGGTGCGCCAGGACGGCACCACCTACTACTTCAACGGACTCACACCGGGTGGCAACCGCGACTACCGCGGTGCCGAGGAGAGCTGGCTGAAGGGCGAGAAGGTGGGTAACGAGATTGTCATCAAGGCAGGACAGGTGCTCGTGCAGAACGATGCAAAGACGCTATACTTAGAGATAGTGCACGCCGACGAGGATGGCAACGTGACGAGCTTCGAGAAGGAGGCACGCCTCGCCATCAGCGAACAGGGCGAGCTGACAACGCAGAACGGCGACATCTTCGCCATATACGAGGACGCAGAGACGGAGGACGAGGCAGGCTTCTTCGGCTTCTTCTACAACATGAAGCTGCAACCATTGGGCGAGTTCGTGCGCTTCGAGTTCCCGAAAGGCGTGAAGCCGCAGACCTACGTGTTCAGCGGCACGGATGCCTACGGCGCGAAGACATCGCGCCTGGTGAAGGTGGCGTTCAGCGACGGCAAGTTCTTCATCAGCGGACTCGCTTCAAAGTCGCCCGAGGAGGTATACGAGGGCACATACAGCGGCACAACGGCTTCCATCCCGTCGTTCCAGATTGTGAAGGATGCCGACCTCTTCTTCTACCGCATTGCGCCGGTGAGCGTGGACAAGGATATGAACTACGAGTATCTCCGCACCATCAACTTCAACTTCTCTGCCGACCGCAAGCAGCTCACAATGGCTCCTGCCGAGGCTTACCTCTGCGAGACAACCTACGACCTCAAAGAGTTCGTGACGACCGCCACGGGCGTGACGATGAAGTACTACGCCGGCGACCACGCCACGAAGCCCGCCATGCCGACCAACCTTGATTGGGACGAGCTGAACTCGGCACTCGTGTTCAACATTCCGACCGAGGACGTGAACGGCGAGTATATCAACGCCGAGAAGCTGAGCTACCGCATCTATGTCGACGGCAAACGCTATACGTTCACCACCGCCCTCTACGACCACCTCACGCAGGACATGGACGAGATTCCGTTCGGCTTCACCGACAACTACGACATCGTGAACAATGGTACACTGAAGGTTATCTACTTCCACAACCTACAGGCGAAGAAGCTGCACGTGGAGAGCGTGTACACCGTAGACGGCACGGCAACCACTTCCGACCGCGCACTCTACGACTTCGACCCGACGGGCATCAGCAGCAACACCGCCGACATGAAAGTAGCCGACACACGCTACTACTCGATAGAGGGTGCGCAGATTGCTACACCTGCCAAGGGCACCATCGTGCTCAAAGCCGTGACCTATGCCAACGGCAAGCGCAAGGTTACAAAGGAAATAGTGAAATAACATATAAAATGGATATACAGCAATTCAACAATACAAAATGGAGCCGCAACATAATCCTCGTAGACGGCGATTATGTCGACTCCGTAGCCTTCAACCTCTCGGTCAACTTCGAGCGTATGCTCGGCAGACGCATCCCGAAAGCCGACCTCGCACGCTGGATTGACTGCGTGGCACTCGACGGCGGAATGCGCGAGAGCCGCGACAGCGAGGGCGAGACGCAGGTCATCTTCATCCACTCTAAGGAGAAGGCTGCGCTCGAGAACTTCGCACCCGGCAACTACGAAGCCGACCTAAACGCAAAGGCGTTCAAGGACGGTCTGGGCGAGTTCATCCTCAGCTCCTACCCCGTTGAAGAGGTGGTGAAGCACAACGACTTCTTCCTCGACATCCTCAAGACCGTGGTCAACCACAAGGACGTGCATCGCGTGATGGCTATCCCCAACGCCGAGCACCCAGCGCTCTGGGATGCCCTGCGCCACGCCCTTCGCGACGTTGATGACGAGGAGAAACGAGTGACGCTCTTCGCCATGCAGCCCCTCGAAGGTGGCAACTTCAAGCAGGAAATCTTAGGCTACTCGCTCATGAACGCCCTCGGGATAAAGGGCAACGAGCTGTAAAGCGGTGGGCTGGGGTTTGCCTCAGAGTAGTGACTGTTAATAGAAGTAGATAATCAATAGAACCCAAAACTAAGTGGTAAAACATCTATATATCATAGCAGGATGCAATGGAGCTGGCAAGACAACGGCTTCAAACACTATTCTTCCCAAGTCGCTGCTTGTGAAAGAATTTGTAAATGCAGATGAAATAGCAAAAGGATTATCTCCTTTCAACCCAGAAGGCGTAGCAATAGAAGCAGGACGCTTGATGCTTAAACGCATAGAAGAACTGCTAAATGCAGAGGAGTCATTCTCAATAGAAACGACACTGGCAACAAAGTCGTATGTTAACCTTGTAAAAAGGGCACACGAGAAAGGATATGTTGTACACGTATTGTTCTTCTGGCTTGACAGTGTAGAATTGGCAAAAATGCGAGTAGCCGACAGAGTGGCAAACGGCGGACACAACATACCGACAGATATCATTGAGCGACGATACTACTTAGGCATACGAAATCTATTCAGATTGTTTATGAACGAAGTGGATGTTTGGGTTTTGTATGACAACAGCTACAACAAAGGAGAACGAATCGCATTTGGAGGCAAAAATATTCAGACAAAGATAAAAGACGAAATTAAATTCAATAAAATAAAGAATCTATGAGCGAAGCGTATATTGAAGACTTTCTACAGAAAGTAGAAAGCGGATTGCAGGAAGCGCAACAGCATATGCTCGAAGAAAAAGCGCTGCACAATAATTCTGTAGTTGTCAGCGACGGCAAAGGTTGTGTATTGGAAATTCCAGCCAAAAAGATTCTGGCACAATCACACTCATAAACAGAAAGGGGCGGCAATATTATCTCTGTATACTTGCTATCCCTCTATCTAAATTTTCAACCCTAAAAAAACAACAAACTTAAAAATAGAAACAATGGGAAAAGTACTTATGATCGGCGCCGGTGGCGTCGCTACAGTTGCAGCGTTCAAGATTGCGCAGAACGCTGACGTTTTCACCGACTTCATGATTGCAAGCCGCACAAAGTCAAAGTGTGACCGCATTGTCGAGGCAATCGGCAACCCCAACATCAAGACCGCTCAGGTGGACGCCGACGATGTGGAGCAGCTCAAGGCTCTCTTCAACGACTACAAGCCGGAACTGGTCATCAACCTCGCCCTGCCCTATCAGGACCTCACCATCATGGAGGCTTGTCTGGCTTGCGGATGCTCGTACCTCGACACCGCCAACTATGAGCCGAAGGACGAGGCTCACTTCGAGTATTCTTGGCAGTGGGCTTACAAGAAGCGTTTCGAGGAGGCTGGTCTGACAGCCATTCTCGGCTGCGGCTTCGACCCGGGCGTTACAAGCATCTTCACCGCTTATGCTGCTAAGCACCACTTCGACGAGATACAGTATCTCGACATCGTAGACTGCAACGCCGGCAACCACCACAAGGCGTTCGCTACCAACTTCAACCCGGAGATCAACATCCGCGAGATCACCCAGAAGGGTCTCTACTGGGAGGACGGCAAATGGGTGGAGACTGCTCCGCTCGAGATCCACAAGCCACTCACATACCCGGAAGTGGGTCCGAAGGAGAGCTACCTGCTCCACCATGAGGAGATAGAGTCACTCGTGAAGAACTACCCGACCATCAAGCGCGCACGCTTCTGGATGACTTTCGGCCAGCAGTACCTCACATACCTCGACTGTATCCAGAACCTCGGCATGTCGCGCATCGACGAGATAACATACGAGGCTCCGCTCGCCGACAATCCTTCGGAAAAGGTGAAGGTGAAGATTGTGCCGCTGCAGTTCCTCAAAGCCGTGCTGCCTAACCCGCAGGACCTCGGCGAGAACTACGACGGACAGACCTCTATCGGCTGCCGCATCCGTGGCATCAAGGACGGCAAGGAGCAGACCTACTACGTCTACAACAACTGCTCGCACGAGGCTGCCTACAAGGAGACCGGTATGCAGGGCGTAAGCTACACAACGGGTGTTCCGGCTATGATCGGCGCAATGATGTTCTTCAAGGGTCTGTGGCGCAAGCCTGGCGTTTGGAACGTAGAGGAGTTCGATCCGGATCCGTTCATGGAGCAGCTCAACAAGCAGGGTCTGCCTTGGCACGAGTTGTTCAATGTAGACATTGAATTATAATTCAAAATTCAAAACTCAAAAAGAAATGGCAAAAGAAGAAATGAACATCGACCAGGCGGGCAAACTCAAAGCCCTCCAGGCTGCGATGTCAAAGATAGAGAAGGACTTCGGCAAAGGCTCCATCATGAAACTCGGCGACGAGCAGGTGGAGAACGTCGAGGTAATCCCTACCGGTAGCATCGGACTCGACGCCGCACTCGGTGTCGGCGGCTACCCGAAGGGCAGAATTATCGAGATATACGGTCCCGAGTCGTCAGGTAAGACAACGCTTGCCATACACGCCATCGCCGAAGCACAGAAGGCAGGCGGCATCGCAGCGTTCATCGATGCCGAGCACGCCTTCGACCGCTTCTACGCAGCAAAGCTCGGCGTAGACGTAGACAACCTCTGGATATCGCAGCCCGACAACGGCGAGCAGGCACTCGAGATAGCCGACCAGCTCATACGCTCATCGGCTATCGACATCATCGTTATCGACTCTGTGGCTGCGCTCACTCCGAAGGCGGAGATTGAGGGCGACATGGGCGACAACAAGGTGGGTCTGCAGGCTCGACTCATGTCGCAGGCGCTGCGCAAGCTCACCTCTACAATCTCGAAGACCAAGACAACGTGTATCTTCATCAACCAGTTGCGCGAGAAGATCGGCGTGATGTTCGGCAACCCCGAGACAACAACGGGCGGTAACGCCCTGAAGTTCTACGCTTCGGTGCGCCTCGACATCCGCAAGGTGACGGGCATCAAGGACGGCGACCAGATCATCGGCAACCAGGTGCGCGTGAAGGTAATCAAGAACAAGGTGGCGCCTCCGTTCCGCAAGACCGAGTTCGAGATTATGTTCGGCGAGGGCATCTCAAAGGTTGGCGAGATGGTAGACCTCGGCGTAGAGTACGGCATCATCCAGAAGTCGGGTTCGTGGTACAGCTACAACGGCTCGAAACTGGCGCAGGGTCGCGACGCTACAAAGACTCTGCTGAAGGACAACCCCGAACTCTGCGAGGAGCTCGAAATGCTCATCAAGAAGGCTATCGCCGAGCACCGCGAGGCGTAGCGTCATAGGAGGGTATGGCATCCCTGCCATACCCACGCACCCACATTCTTGAAATTGCCTCCCACAGATGCAATCTCAGGGGGTGCAGCAGTCTCTGCTGCACCAATAAAGCAAACGGTATCCTCCCACAGAACGCACGGAACGCACAGAATCTTCTTGCAGAGAAAAGCCTCCCACAGATGGCACAGATCAACACAGAAGTTTTGTAGGAGGGTATGGCATCCTGCCATA
>ENA-OXZS01000215-OXZS01000215.1-human-gut-metagenome-genome-assembly--contig:-NODE-215-length-12679-cov-4.309490_pt1 | contig 12679 bp, 6 predicted proteins | sample MGYA00243418_ERZ652800 | MGnify/ENA primary metagenome ERZ652800 (study PRJEB26926, sample SAMN06164501) | human gut metagenome | biome: ENVO:00009003; feature: ENVO:2100002; material: ENVO:00002003...
TCGATAAGCTGCTCGTGGGCGGATACTCCACCATCAGTCTGGGCTATGCCGGCCTGTATGAGTGTGTCAAGTACATGACGGGCCACAGCCACACCGAGAAGGAAGGCACGCCGTTTGCCATGGCCGTCATGCAGCACATGAACGACAAATGCGCCGAGTGGAAGGCCGAAAGCGATATCGACTTCTCACTGTACGGCACCCCGCTTGAGTCGACGACCTACAAGTTCGCCAAGTGCCTGCAGCGCCGTTTTGGCATTATTCCGGGTGTGACGGACAAGGGCTACATTACCAACAGCTACCACGTCCATGTGTCCGAGGAGATTGATGCTTTCGATAAGCTCAAGTTTGAGGGCATGTTCCAGCAGCTTTCGCCGGGCGGTGCCATCTCCTACGTCGAGGTTCCCAACATGCAGGACAACCTTAAGGCTGTCATTCGCGTGATGCAGTACATCTACGACAACATCATGTATGCCGAGCTCAACACCAAGAGCGATTACTGCCAGGTGTGCGGCTATGACGGCGAGATCAAGATTGTCGAGGATGACGGCAAGCTGGTGTGGGAGTGCCCCAACTGCGGCAACCGCGATCAGGAGAAGATGAATGTCGCCCGTCGTACGTGCGGCTACATCGGTACTCAATTCTGGAACCAGGGTCGAACCGAGGAGATCCGCGACCGCGTGCTGCATCTCTAATACCGCTCCGGGGCTGAACCGAGAGGGCCGCTTGGGCATTTGCTCGCTATTTCGGACAGTCCTGCGCAAGACGAAGGCCACATTAAGTGGCCTTCTTTGCGTGCGGAACTCGCGATGAACTTCGTGCCCCGCCGTCCGGGAGGACGCCTCTTTATTGATGGGAGGCCTGATAGGTCGATGGTTCCGTGCCCGGATGCGTCCAAAGTGGGACGGGCTTTCCGGATGGGCAGGCTTTCGAAAAATGCGTCCCGGAATTTGCCTTTGGAATGGGACGTAGTTTCCCGTTGAGGTGCTTTGCGGAAAGTGCATCCCACTCTGGGCGGTCGAAGTGGGACACACTTTCCCAAAGGCGCTCCAACGGGAAATTGCGTCCCATTATTCGGTCAAGAAACGGGATGTATTTTCCCAATGAGAGCAAAACCGGAAAATGCATCCCACAATCAGCCCTCAAAGTGGGACGCCGTTTCCCAATGAGGCTCAAGCGGAAAATGCATCCCGGAATTTGCGCTCAAAGTGGGATGCGGTTTCCGGTTGAGGGTCTAAGGGGAAAATGCGTCCCAGAATCGACGCTTGAAATGGGATGCAGTTCCCCGATGAGGCACTCGACGGAAAATACATCCCAGAAATGGCCTTTGAGCTGGGATAAGATTTCCGCGGCATCTCGGATTCTCAAAAATGAGACACGCCGTTGGCGAAAATGAGACACGTGATATCGGGCATCGGATGTATCATTTGCAAAAATGAGTCCACTCCACTCGAATAAAGCGAGGTCCCTCATGTACGTTCCACACCCCCGTATCCGTAGGCTGTCGAAAATCCCGCTTGTTGGGACGGCGGCGCTTGCTGCGTTGATCGCCACGAGCGTCGCCTGCTTCACGGCCACGCCCCAGGTTGCCCAGGCGGCAGACGCGCCCGCAATCACCGATATGACCGAGCAGGATTATCAAGCCCTGGGTCTGGGCACGAGCGAGGACATTCCGGCCGATACCGTTGGCCCCTATTCCACTGATACCCCCACGACGTTTGCCACGCGCAGCGAGGTCTATATGGCAGCTAACGGTAGCCATGGCAATCGCTACACTCTGCGCGACAAGCTCGAGAACGTCGAGCGCGGTGACATTGGCGGCAGCAGCAAACTCACCGATGGCTATGGAAGTGTGTGGGGCGCCGCAAAGTTCTGGCAAAACGTCAACAACTTCGATACGAACAGCGATCTCTACAAGCATAGCGACTACGGTGGCGGCACCTGGTCGTACCTAAGCAACAATGAGTCCTCAACAGTACTCGCCAACGACAACAACGGTTTCTCGGGCATTCACGCCACGAGTGTTGAGTTCTGCAGCGACGCCAGCACGGGCAAAAAGAGCCGCGTTGCCGAGCTCCGTGCCTACGGCGACAGTTCCTCCACGACGATTGACGGCAAGTCATACGCCGGAAAGGTTGAGCTGGTCCTCTACTCGTTTAGCAACGGGCGTACGCGCACTCTCGACACACACCTGCCGGTGACGGTCAACACTAATATGATGTACGAAGGCCGTTTTAAGTACCTGGATGCCGGTTACCTGCAAGAGCACGACGCCGTCTTTGATGTCGAGGCGGGCGATGTCGATGGCGACGGCGTCGACGAGCTTTTTGTCTACGCGGGCTGCTATGTCGACGAGAACGGCGTGCGCAAGGCTGTAGTCGACATGTATGACTTGGAGGGCGGCAACTGGAAGCAAAGCGTCGTCAAGATCGATGCCGGTAGCGCCGCGGACTACACCACGCACAACAAGGGCGGGAACGACTCCTGGACGCAGCTTCAGTCAGCTCCTGTCGTTTCGCTAGCGGCCGGCGACCTCGATCGCGATTTTTGCGATGACCTCGCCATCGTGGTCTCGGCACCCTACGGCAAGAAGAATATTGATAAGTCGACGCATTGCGAGCTGTTTTCGTGGGATGCATCCAAGGGTGCGCTCGTCCATGTCGATGCTCTGGGCGACGCGGGCGCAATCTCCCTCTCCGCGAACGGCAAGACCATGGTCGCTGCGAATGCGACGTTCGGCACGTTTGCCGCCTACGATGAAGAAGGAAAGAAGACGGGTGAAACCGTCACGGGCCTTATTCTTGCGGGCTATGACTGGCAACGCAGCGCTTTTGATTACGGCGCTTCTGACGGCAGCAAGGGGCTGTACGGCGCGCTGTACCGCTACGCGTATTTTGACTCGGAGTCTGGCGAGTTCAAGCTTTCCGATTGTAAGGAATACAGAGACGGGCTCCTCGCCTCCTATGGGCTGATGCATGTGCCCAACAGCGCATGGAAGGATAGCGCTCAGGATAAGCGCTATCCGTGCACCTTGGCGCCTATTGCCCTTGCCACTGCCAACCTTGACGGCCTGTCCGAGCAGCTGGCGGTCGACGAGGTGCTCGTGGGCGGCGATGTGTTCCGCGACTTTGCCTGCAACACGGCACAGAGCGGGGCTCAGGGCTTGGGGTCCATGGTCGGAACCATGAGCATGAGCGGTCAGCAATACAACAGCAGCAACAAGCATGACCACAAGGGTATAGAGCAGGTGTGGATCAGCGACGTCAAGGCGGGCAGCGTCTCGGGTTCGGACCGCTATAACGAGAGCTTTATCGCCGTGGTGGGCAAGCACCGCGACGAGGACCTGCGCAAGAACGATGACTACTATTGGATGACCGCCTCGCATTTTTCGCTCGACGAGAACGGAAAGGTGCGCCGCGGCGAGGAGCAGGTGATTAGCGAGAGCAACCGTCGCGGCACTACCTACGGCACATTTATCTCGCTCGCGCTGCCCGATGTCGACAACGACAGCGTCAAGATCACGTACAAGGATCGCTACAAGGTCTATACCAACCCGCGCGTGCTTGCCGTGCTGCAGGATGCGCCCTATGTTGAGGATCTGGAGCAGGCATACGGCTATCTGGTGTTGGGCGGCACGTCATACGGAGAGGAAAAGGGCACGGGGACATCCCAGGGCTATACCATTGGCGCCGAGTTGGGCGTTGCCGTCGAGGTGCAGACCGGTCCGCCCCTGGTCGCGATGAATGCTTCAGTCGATTTTGCCGCCGAGGGATGCTATGACTACCGGAGCGAGCGCACGGTCAGCGCAAGCGTAAGCTATGAGTCGCATGCCGGCGAGGGTGACAAGGCCGTGCTCTACACGATTCCGATGGTCTATTACGAGTATGAGATCGAAAATGAGGAAACTGGTGGCAAGGGCGTGATGGCGGCGCCCGTGTCGCTCGGCGCGCAGACCTCGGTCGTTAATGTCGAGGCCTATGACCGCATTGCCAAACAGCACAATATGACGCCGCTCAGCTACTTTTTGACCAACCGGTCGGGAGAACCCGGAACCTATCAAACGACGCTCAACGGCGAGACTCCCGTTGGGGATTCCTTTGGCCTGGGCAAGCCTGGCGTAACGCGCGCCTACACGCACGATGGGTTTAACGGCGCCGCCGCGCAGTCGGGGGCGAGCATTGAGCAGACCATCGAAGTCGAGGAGGGCAAGGAGCAGGAGCTCGAGCTCGGCTTGACGCTGAACGGCAGCGTTGTCATGGGCGCGAAGCTCGCAAAGCACGAGTTGTTTGGCGGCCTGTGCTTTGGTGCCAACGCCGGCTTTACTACGGGTAACTCCTCGAGTGAATCGACCGAATACGGCGGCACCGTCGACAACCTGCCCGAGGCCGCGCAGGGCAAGTACGGTTTTGTGTGGCGTCTGGGCGTCAACGCGGTGGATGTCGACAAGTTCGAGGCAGACTCGGGCGACAAGCTCGGCACCAAGGACACCGACCAGTTCTGGATCGTGGGCTATGACGTTAAGGACGTCGAGATGCCCGACGCGCCGGCCGTGACGGGCTTTACGGCAAACGCCGTCGATTCGACCAGCGTTACGTTTAGCTGGGACGATGTACTCGCAAACAAGAGTGGCTTTAGCTACGGCGTGGGCATGCTGCAGAGCAATGCGGCGGATGCGGTCGTCAATAGCTGGAAGATTGCCGACAACACGCAGACCTCGCTCAAGTGGGATGGGCTGCAGCCCAATACGGAGTATCGATTCGCCATCGCCGCCGTTAAGAATGGATCCACGACCGAAACAGGTATTCGCTCGGCAATCATCACGGTCAAGACCATGCCCGATGGCATGACGATGACCGTGAGCGGACCTGCGGCGGATGCTGCGGAGGGGTCGGATCTTGGATACGACTCTTCGGTTGAGCGCACGGCGGGAAGCCACCTGACGCTCTCGGCGATTGGCCATGTGAAGCGACTCGGTGCCGACGATAGCGAAACAGGGCTGGCACCGACCTATATGTGGTACCGCAAGGGCCGCGGCGAGACAGAGTTTAAGCTCGTGGGTGCCGATGGCAACCTCGCGGCTGGAACGGCCTCAAAGCTCGAGATTGACCTGACCGCAGACGATGACGGTGCGCAGTATTACTGCCACGTGGGATACAACGACGTGGGCCTCGACACCGGCACGACGCTCGTGAATATCGAGGCCGAGGAGGCGGCGCCCACAACGGTGAACGCCACCCCGATCCGCACGCGCCGCCTGTTCTCACAGGCAAGTGCGGGCGCCAAGAAGTTCCTGGACCATACGCTGGTAAACACCGCCGGCCCAACCGATTCCGAAGGCTCAAAGGACCCCGAGACTCCTGAGACCCCGACGAACCCGGACAAGCCCAAGTCCGACAACGGAGCTAAGACCGACACCAAGGTCAAGACTACGACCACAGCGAAGGACCTCGCAAACACCGGCGACCAAACATTCGCCCTAGTCGCCACCGCAGCAGCAGCGGGAGCAACGCTCGTAGTGATAGCCCTCATCATGCTGATCAAGCGCCGCAAGACCCACTAGTAGCCAGTCGAACATATCGACAACCCAAAAACCCGGGTAGCCAAAAAAACAGGCCACCCGGGTTTTCTGTTGAGTGGAGACTCCGCAAGCGGAAACTGCGTCCCACGATTAGCGCCCGGAACGGGACACATTTTCCGTCAAGCCCTCATCCGGAAAATCCATCCCAGTTTGAGCGCCCAGACCGGGACGCACTTTCCCAAAGGGTCCTCAACGGGAAACTGCGTCCCATAATTAGGCCGAGAAATGGGATGAACTTTCCCAATGAGAGCCAACCGGAAACCACGTCCCAGAATCAGCCCCCAAAGTGGGACGCACTTTCCCAACGAGCCTCAACCGGAAAATACATCCCGGAATCCAGCTGAATAGTGGGACACACTTTCCCAATCGGGTCCCAAGCGGAAACTGCATCCCATTCCAGACAAGAATTCCGGGATACACTTTCCGCAAACAAAGAAGGCCACATAACGTGGCCTTCAACTTATATATGTTCGGCGATACACCCAAGACAAGCCACGCTCCAACAACAGGGCGTCTGTCCGGGCGGAGGTATGTAAGGTTCATCGCGAGTTCCGCACGCAAAGGAGGCCACTTAATGTGACCTCCGTCTTGCGCAGGACTGCCCGAGCAGGGAACCTTACGTTCCGCGTCGCCGGGCAGACGAACCAGTTAAGACGCGCTGCTACTTGATCTTGGTTGTACCCGGTGCCAGGTTGGGGTCGGTCTCGTTGGCCTCGGTCTGGAAGTGCTCGGTATACACGTTCTTGCCGTCGCGGAACATCTCGTAGTACTGCATCTTGGCGTAATCCTCGCGTGCCTTGGTGGCAGCCGCGGCGGCGTCGTCGTCACCGGTGACGTTGGAGGAGAGCGCCCAGCGCAGGCTGGCGTCCTCGTAGCCGACGGAGTTGATGGCGGGCAGCGACTCGCGCAGCGTCATGTGCGCCTTCTGGTAGTCGGAAAGCGGGGCGCCGATCAGCTGCATAAGCTGCGTGGACAGGTAGTTGGTGGACAGGTCGTCGACCTCGCTTGTCTGGTCGCAGCCGGCAACGTCGTAGTTGGCCCAAATGATGTAGTCGGTCTGCCACAAGCGCTCCTGGTGGGTGGCGTCATCCTCGTCGGTAAACCACTTGTCGTTGAACTTGGACGGGAAGAACGGCTGATGGTCGCCCCAGAACACCACGACCACCTTGCGATCGAGTTTGTTCAGGGCGTTGAGGAAGTAGCGCAGCGCCTGGTCGGACTGCTCAATGCACGAGACGTACTCGTCGACATCGGACAACGTGCCGTCCTCGACAGTCTTGGCGTCCAGGTCGGTCGTGTCGATGTTCAGGTGCATCTGCTTATCTGCCGGCAGTAGACCCGTATCGTAGCCCGAGTGGTTCTGCATGGTCACGTCGAAGATAAACTGCGGATCGGCGTTCTGGTCGAGCAGCTCAAGAATCTTGTCGTAGGTAGCCTGGTCGGTCACCATACCGCGCAGGGTGTCGGCGCCCTGGAAATCGTTGATAGACAGGAACTGGTCAAAGCCAAAGTCCTTGTAGACGTTCTCGCGGTTCCAGTTGGTCGCGTGGTTGGGGTGCATGGCCGTGGTGGAATAGCCGAGCGATTTGAATTGCTCTGCCAGGTTCCCGGTCGTTTCCATGTTGTAGATGGTGTAGGGGTACACGCCCGAGCCCAGGTTGGCCATGGAGTTGCCGGTCATAAACTCAAACTCGGTATTGGCGGTGCCGCCGCCGTAGGCGCTCACGTAGAGCTTACCGCGGCTGAGGCAGTTGGGCAGGTTCTTAAAGTACTGCGGGCCCTCGTAGCCGGCGCGCATATTCTGGTAGATCGACAGATCCGAGAAGGTCTCGTTCATGATGGCGATGACCGTGGGCTTCTCGCTGTCGAACTGCTCCTTTGCGGCGGCGCGCTCGTCGCTCTTGGCCGCGTCGGACTTGTCGTAGGCCTTGGCGTACTTTTTGAGCGTGGCCTTGGCATCGTCGACGGAGTAGTCGGCGGGTTTGGGCGGCTTGATGGACTGCGCTGCGCTAATGAAAGCGGGCAGGTAGCCCTCGCGCCAGTAGCTCTCGAGCGGGCGCCAGGTGTAGACGGTGATGCCGAGGGTGTTGTAGTAGTCGATAAGCGTGACGTGCGCGGTCACGCCGCCCAGGCACAGCACGGCGACGAGCAGGTTGGTGAGCAGCATGCGCTTGGCGTTGGCGGCGCCCTTCTGACGGTGCGGTGCCACCAGGCCGGCGTACTCGCATAGCAGCATGGCGATGGCGGTAAAGCCCATGGACAGCACGCAGAACAGTGAGATCGAGAAGGTGTAGCCGGTGCCGGCGACCGCGGCGGCGGTGGAGATGGCCGAAAGGTCGCCCGGCTGGATGGGCATGGATTTAAACGTGATGACGAAGAACTCGGCAATGCCCAGGACAAAGAGGGCAAAGGCCAGGACCGCGGGAGCTGCGCCGTGGCGCTGGAACAGGAAGAACAAGCCGGTCATGAGCACGGTGATGATGGCCCACTCGAGCAGGATGCACAGGGGGTAGACCCAGGTAAAGTCGTGGTTGGACGAGACCTCCATGCCCAGCAGCGCAAAGACGCCGGCGAGCAGCAGGCACAAGACGGCGGCGACGAGCGGTTTGCCCACAAAGGCGCCGCGCAGGCGGGCGAGCTTGCCGGTGGGGGCGGGGGCGTCGGGCCCGGCGAACGCAAAGACGCGCGGGGCGATGCGGTCGCGGGCGATGCTGGCCCAAGCGCAGCCGGTGAGGATGGCGTTGGTCAGGATGAGCATTACGAAGGCGAGCGGCTCGTTTTGCGCGACGAGGCCAATGGCGCTCCAAATGGTCAAAAAGAGCTGGAACAGGCCGAAGGCGACGCTCCACCCAAGAGCGCTTTTGGCAACGGTGCCCGACTGAGCGCGAATGGCCTTGGCCTCGCGCAAAACAAGGTAGACGGTCGCCGCAAGACCGACGAGCGAGATGGCGGCAGCGAACATGCTGAGACTCCTCACAAACTTAAAACCTACGAAAGCGGGGGTTTACCCGATTGTTACCTAAATATGCACTGCATTTGCGGGCTGCGCACGACAACCAGCCATATTAACGCGCATGTGCGGCGGTGTGGCGCAATGTAGTGGCGACCTGCGCGATAATGGACGGGAATTACACGGAAACGTAAAGGCTTCTTAAAGAATTAGCGAGGATGAGGCGATGAACGAGCAGGTTTGCACCAAGGCTGTGGATATGAACGGTTATCCGGTCGAGACTACGGGTAACGCGGTGCTGGACATCTTGGAGCACCGCTCGTCCACGCGTGCCTTTGCGCGCGATGACGACGACCGTCCCGTGGCGGTGACCGACGAGCAGCGGGCAGCGATTCTGCACGCGGCGAGCCGTGCGCCGTCGGCGGGCGCCATGATGATGTATTCCATCGTGAGCATCCGCGAGCAGGCCACGCTCGATCGCCTGGCCGACCTGTGCGACCATCAGCCTATGATTGCCAAGGCGCCCTGGGCACTTATATTTGTGGTCGACTATGCCAAGTGGATCGATCTGTTTGAGCATGTGGGCTGCTTTGAGCCCGAGTTTGTAGAGCGCACGGGCAAGTCGCCCCGTCGCGCGCCGGGTCTGGGCGACTTTGCCATCGCGGCACAGGACGCCGTGATCGCCGCGCAAAATGCCGTGGTCGCCGCCGAGGCCCTGGGCCTGGGGAGCTGCTACATCGGCGATATCGTCGAGAATGCCGAGGAAGTGGCCGAGCTGCTGGATCTGCCTGCGTATACCGTGCCGCTGTCGATGCTCATCATCGGCACGCCCCGTAAGGAACGCCCGGCAATCGCGCACCCCGTGGTAAACCTGGTACACGAGGAACGCTATCGCCGCGCCGATGCCGCGACCATGGACGCGCAGGTGGCCGAGATGGATGCGATGTTTCGCCCGCATGCCCGCGAGGTGGGGGAGCGCGTCGTGGACATCTATACCCGCAAGCACACCAGTCCCTTTATGGCCGAGATGAGTCGCTCCATGGAGTGGTGGTTCAAAAACTGGCTCGGAAAATGACGAATGTGACAAGGGGACAGTCCCTTTGTCACATTCCATATCGCCGCGGTAGCCTAAAGACTGTATAAATCTTTATCTAGCTGGGAAAACAGTGCATTAAAACATGGGCCGATTACCTATAATCCCCTCGAACGTTAAAGTTGGGAGGAAACCGGCTTATGGAACAAAAGGCCAAGGAGGCAGCCTCGCACGCTGCGATTCCTGTGAGTATCTCGGCGATGCTCGTCACGCTGGGCGTGGTGTACGGCGATATCGGCACCAGCCCTATGTATGTAACCAAGGCGCTCGTTGCCGGCAACGGCGGCATCGGAAGCGTCACGGAGGAGTTCGTGCTTGGTGCGCTCTCCCTTGTCGTGTGGACGGTCACGCTGCTGACGACCGTCAAGTACGTGCTGATCTCGCTGCGCGCCGACAACCACGGCGAGGGCGGTATCTTTGCCCTGTACAGCCTGGTCAAGCGCTGCGGCAAGTGGCTCATCATCCCCGCCATGCTGGGCGGCGCCGCATTGCTCGCTGACGGCATCCTGACGCCCGCCGTTACCGTTACCACGGCCATCGAGGGCCTGCGCACCATCCCGGCGGTCCATGCTGTGTTGGGTGACGATCAGGGCCGTGTCGTGGCCATCACGCTTGCCATCATCATCGCGCTCTTCTTGGTACAACGTATCGGTACGGCCAAGATCGGTCACGCCTTTGGCCCCATCATGACGCTGTGGTTCCTGTTCTTGGGCGGCACGGGTCTGTTCTTTGTCTTCCAGCACCCCGCGGTGCTGCTGTGCCTCAACCCGCTGCGTGGCATCGGCTTTTTGTTGAGCCCCAACAACCACGCGGGCATCATGATTCTGGGCAGCTGCTTCCTTGCCACCACCGGTGCCGAGGCGCTCTATTCCGACATGGGCCACGTGGGCCGCGGCAACATCTACGCCACCTGGCCGTTCGTTAAGTGCTGTCTGCTGCTTTCCTATATGGGCCAGGGCGCGTGGCTTATCAACAACGCCGCCAACCCCGAGCTCATGGGTATCGCCGACCTCAACCCCTTCTACCAGATGCTCACCCCGGGCCTGCGTCCCTTTGCCGTCGGCCTTTCCACCGTTGCGGCCATCATCGCCTCGCAGGCGCTCATCACCGGCGCATTCTCGCTGGTGTCCGAGGCCAGCCGTCTGGACCTCATGCCGCACATGCAGGTCTTCTACCCTGCCGAGACCAAGGGCCAGCTCTACATCCCCATGGTCAACAACGTCATGCTTGTCGGCTGCGTCATCGTGGTGCTGCTGTTCCAGAACTCGGCGCATATGGAAGCCGCCTACGGCCTTGCCATTACGCTGACTATGATGTGCACCACGCTGCTGCTCTTCTTCTACCTGCACGAGGAGCGCAAGCTCAAGGTTGCTCCGTGGATCTTCGCGGCCTTCTTCCTTTTGCTCGAAGGCTTCTTCTTCGTGAGCTCGCTCACCAAGTTCTTCCACGGCGGCTACTTCACCATCCTCATGGCTGCACTCATCATGGGCATTATGGTGTGCTGGTACAACGGCACGGCGGTCGAGCAGCGCCAGTTTACGCTGCTGCCGCTGCGCAGCTACCTGCCGCAGCTCAAGCGCCTGCGTGACGACGACCGTTACGAGCGCATGAGCGACAACGTCGTGTACCTGACCAAGGACACCCATACCGACTACATCGACCGCGATATCGTCTATTCGATCTTGGACAAGCATCCCAAGCGCGCCCGCGCCTGGTGGTTTGTGAATGTCGAGACCATGGACGAACCGCACACCTTTGCCTATTCGGTCGAGACGTTCGGCACCGACTACGTGTTCCGCGTGCATCTGTACCTGGGCTACAAGATCAACCAGCGCGTCAATGCCTACCTGCGTCAGGTTGTTCAGGACCTGGCTGCCACCGGCGAGCTGCCGCCGCAGACGCATGACTACTCGGTCTACAAGGATCCGGGTAACATCGGTACGTTCAAGTTCGTCCTGATCCGTAAGCTTCTGGCGCCCGAAAGCGATGTGGAGCCCAGCGAGCGTACGGCCATCACGCTCAAGTACATCATTCGCCGCGCCGCCGGCACGCCTGCACGCTGGTACGGCCTGGAGAACTCCAACGTGAGCTTTGAGTACGTGCCGCTGTTCACCAAGTTCAAGGCCGTGAACAAGATGCAGCGCCTGGCTCCCAACGAGCGGCCGTAGACGTCGGCGGCTACACGGAGTTGGTTTTTGATGGATAAGCATGAGGCCGGGGAGGTAAACATGGATACAAAGGCGCTCGATGGCCGTGAGGCGGTGGTCGAAATGATGCGTGAGGCGCGTGTCGACGCTGCCGAAGATCGGTTCTTTACGAATCGGGCCAACATGGACATGGCCGATCGCGTAATTTCGATCGTGGCACTGGTATTTGGAGCGGTGTGCGTGTGTGCCCTGCTCGCGCACGTGCTGTTTGTCTAGCGACTGCCGGTCGTAGAAGGCTTTACACTTAGAACCACCACGAGGGAAAACCACCACAAAGGTGCCTGTCCCCTTTGTGGTGGTTTTTGTTTTTGAGGGAGGGGTACGGTGTCTATGGACGTCCGTGCGGACGGCGATATTGCCGATAACTTTTGGTGGCGGCGCACAACGCTGACGCGCCGCACTCCTCTGTATGACGCCTGCGTATCGGCGGGGCTGCTGGTCGCAGCGACGATTGTGGGCGCGCTGCTCGACCATCCGGGTCTCGCGCCGAGCATCATGATCGTCTATGTGTTCGCCGTTCAGCTGTGCGCATTCTTTACCTGGAGTCGCCTGTATTGCTTGCTGAGCTCGGCTGCCGCCGTGGCGCTCTACAACTTCTTGTTTGTCGACCCGCGCTACTCGCTGTCGCTTATCGACCGCGTCTATCCCGGCATGTTCTTCATCATGTTCGTGGTCTCGCTTGTGTCGAGCTCGATTGCGTTGGCCCTGCGCCGCGCCTTGGCGCAGGCTGCCGCCAGCGACCGTCGCACGCATATGGTGCTCGAGACCAACCGCATGCTGCAGCGGTGCGCCGATCAGCATCAGATCTGTCTCTTATACACATCTCCGAGCCCACGAGACACTCGCTAATCTCG
>ENA-OXZS01000232-OXZS01000232.1-human-gut-metagenome-genome-assembly--contig:-NODE-232-length-11791-cov-5.753749_pt1 | contig 11791 bp, 10 predicted proteins | sample MGYA00243418_ERZ652800 | MGnify/ENA primary metagenome ERZ652800 (study PRJEB26926, sample SAMN06164501) | human gut metagenome | biome: ENVO:00009003; feature: ENVO:2100002; material: ENVO:00002003...
GAGATTAGCGAGTGTCTCGTGGGCTCGGAGATGTGTATAAGAGACAGATATAAATATTCATGATTATAAATATTCAGCAGCTTAGAATATTTACAGGAAATAAGGAGGAACATCATGGCTTTAGATGGAATAGTCATTTCAAATATAGTTGCAGAGCTAAACAGCACGATACTAAACTCAAAAATCAGTAAAATCGCAGAACCTGAGGCAGATGAGCTGCTTCTTACCCTAAAGGGGCCAAACGGCTCTTTCAGGCTTTCGATGTCTGCAAGTGCATCGCTTCCATTCATCTACCTGACATCCACAAATAAGGTAAGCCCTCTCACTGCCCCTACATTTTGCATGGTTTTAAGAAAGCATATAGCAAACGGACGCATCACAAAGATTTACCAGCCGGGCATGGAGCGTATCATAAACTTTGAAATCGAGCACTTAAACGAGATGGGCGATCTATGTCACAAGGTGCTTATTATCGAGCTGATGGGCAAATATTCAAACATCATCTTTACCGACTCCGATGGTACGATAATAGACAGTGCCAAGCGTATTCCCGCATCCGTAAGCTCTGTGCGTGAGGTGCTTCCGGGCAGAGCCTACACCATCCCCGCAACACAGGAGGATAAATATAATCCTCTGACTGTAGATTCGAAGCAGTTTGTGGATATTATATCAGTAAAGCCGCTTACTGTTTCAAAGGCTATCTACTCATCCTTTTCAGGCATCAGCCCCCTTGCGGCAAATGAGCTGGCTCACAGGGCAGGCCTTGACGCCGACGCACCGGTAGCTGCCTACTCACACGATGAGCTTTTGCACCTGGGAAGCAACTTCACATGGATGATGGAGGACATAAAAAATAATCGTTTTACGCCGAATATCGTGCGTGACGGCAATGAACCAAAGGAATTTTCTTCAATAGAGCTGACTCAGTATAGCGATTTAACGGTCACAAAATATGAATCCATATCAGAGGTTTTAGAGCTTTACTACTCTGAGAGAAACGCCTATACACGTATACGCCAGAAGTCAGCCGACCTGAGAAAACACGTAAATACCCTCTTGGAGCGAAACCAGAAGAAATATTCCCTGCAGATGAAGCAGCTTAAGGACTCCGAAAAACGCGAAAAGTACAAGGTATACGGCGAGCTTATCAACGCATTCGGCTACGGACTTACACCGGACGACAAGTTTCTTGAAGCTGCAAACTATTATGATGACAACAAAATCATCAAAATCCCTATCGACAACACAAAAACTCCTGCCGAGAACGCGCAGAAATACTTTGACAAATACGGAAAGATGAAACGTACTGCCGAGGCATTGAACGAGCTGATTCTTGAAACAAAAGGTCAGATAGACCATCTCGAATCAATTCAGAATTCACTGGATATTGCCTTAAGCGCAGACGACCTCGTCCAGATAAAGGATGAGCTGATAGAATACGGTTTTATCAAAAAAGGAAAGGGTTCAAAGAAACAGAAGGTAAAGAGCAAACCCTTCCACTATATCTCATCAGACGGCTTTGATATGTACGTTGGCAAAAACAACTACCAGAACGATGAGCTCACCTTCAAGCTGGCAACCGGAAACGACTGGTGGTTCCACGCCAAGGGCATGCCCGGCTCACATGTCATTGTAAAAGCTGAAAACAAAGAGCTGCCGGACAGCACCTTTGAGGAGGCCGGCAAGCTCGCAGGCTACTACTCAAAGGGCAAAAATGCCGACAAGGTAGAGATAGACTATCTGCAAAAGAAAAATGTCAAAAAGCCAAACGGTGCCGCAGCCGGCTTTGTCGTGTATTACACAAACTATTCTCTCACGATTCACCCGGATATATCCGATATCAGGCAGATTGAGTAAGCAGATTATACTTATTTCATAACAATTTCATAACCATTCCAAAACGCTTAAAGTAAAAAGCTGATATACACATGCATAGCCCTGCATGCTATATCAGCTTTTTAGTCGTTTAACCGTTACTGTTCAGACGCAAGCTTGACACCACGCTGTCAAGCTATGCGCCATAGTGTTAATTATTGAGTGATTACAGCCCCTGCCTCGTAGAGGCATTTTAAATGGGCTGTAATCGTTGCTGGTCACACTGTTAGGTGTGAACCAGTAACGTTTAAGCTCATCACAAATTCATCCTCTTTAATTGTTCTTTTGCAAATTCATCCATTTTCTTTTTCAGTATTCTGTTTTCCGGTGTACAAAGCGCCGGGTCTGCTTCAAGCACCTCATCCACCATCTCAGATGCTTCCTTTAGCACATCGCTGTCCTGATACACATCCGCAAGAGCAAACGCAAGTTCTCCACTCTGCCTGATTCCAAAGAAATCCCCGGGACCTCTGAGCTTTAAATCCTCACTTGCTATATAAAAGCCATCATTTGATTTATTTAGTATCTCCAGACGTTTTTTTGATTTCTTTGAATTTGACGAATTGATGAAAATGCAATACGACTGTGCATCCCCCCTGCCTACACGGCCTCTTAGCTGATGAAGCTGTGCAAGTCCAAACCTGTCTGCATTTTCTATCATCATGACGGTTGCATTGGGCACATTTACACCAACCTCCACGACTGTTGTGGACACAAGCACCTGCGACTCATTATTTGCAAAGCGCTGCATCACCTCATCCTTTGCCTTGCTCTTCATCCTGCCGTTAAGCACATCTACAGTGATATCCTTTGGCAGTGCCGCTTTAAGCACATTTGCATAGTCTGTGACATTTTCCCCTTCCGAGTTTTCGGTTTCCTCCACAAGAGGACATATAACATACGCCTGATGGCCGGCTCTCACCTGCTCAGCAATAAAGCTGTAGGCCTTTGGCCTGAATGCCGTGCCAACCACACAGTTCTTGATTGGAAGCCTCTTTGCAGGCACCTCATTTATGACAGAGATATCCATATCACCGTATATGATTATTGCTAACGTACGCGGTATCGGAGTGGCACTCATCACAAGTATATGTGGCTTTCTTCCCTTATCCGAGAAGCTCTCCCTCTGCTTCACTCCAAATCTGTGCTGCTCATCTGTGATAACAAGCGACAGATTGGAAAAATCCGCTTTCTCCTGTATGAGCGCATGAGTGCCTATAATAAGCGCATTTTTCTCGTTTTCAAGGCGCGCATAGGCTTCTCTTTTCTGCTTTGCCGTCATGGAGCCGGTAAGAAGCACAACAGGACTGTCAATTCCAAACTGACTGACCAGTGAGCAAAACGTCTCATAATGCTGGTTTGCAAGCACCTCCGTCGGAGCCATAATAGCAGACTGATAGCCACATTTTGACGCCCACGCCATAAGAAGAAAAGCAACAATCGTCTTTCCTGAGCCCACATCGCCCTGAATAAGCCTCTGCATCACATAAGGGCTTTTAATATCCTGCTTTATCTCATCTATTGTCTTCTTCTGCGCGCCTGTCAGCTCATACGGAAGCTTATCAATCAGTCCGTCTATAAAAACATCATCCGTAAACTCAAACTCATTTTTGTCCTTCTGCTGCTTTTTATTCTGATACCGCATGCCCATGATAAAGAGAAAAAACTCATCAAAAACAAGCCGTCTTCTTGCCTCCACAAGAGCGTCAAAGTCATCAGGGAAATGTATCTGCTTCATGGCATAATTGTACTCGCAAAAGCCGTATCTGTGCCTTATATCCTTAGGCAGGTAATCTGACAGCAGTGTATCATGTGACAGAGTCTCCTTTATCGTCTTGACTATCAGATTGTTTGTCACACCGCTTGTCACGGAGTACACAGGCTGCAGTGTATCGCGTATAGCCTCGTACTTTTGCACCTCATACACCACAGGCTGCTCCATGACATATCGGCCTCCCTTTGGCTTAATATGTCCGTAAAATATAAGATGTCTCCCCTGCACAAGCTGTGCCTTAAGGTATGGCATACGGTACCATACCAGCTGTATCATATGCCCGGGCGAGCCGATATCCTGCAATGTAATCTGCATTCTCGCTGTATTTTTCACTACAGGTGCCTTTTTAATCACAGCATAGATGGCATAGGTGCTGCTTACGTTTACATTATTCAGTTCATCAATATCCGTTATTTCCGGAAACTTTACATAATCCCGGGGAAAATGAAGGAGTATATCACCAACGGTGTATACTCCCATTTTAGCAAATGCTTTTTGTGTTTTTTCCCCGATTCCCTTAACCGCGGTAATCGGTGAAGCTATATCCATATTTGCTCCTAAATATAATAAATATCATTTATATTCTTTAAAAGGCTTTACTCTACAGAAATAACATAATAGTAGATTGGCTGTCCGCCATCGTTGACCTCAACCTCTACATCAGGATATTTCTCTTCGATTGCTGCCGCAAGCTCATTAGCTGAGTCCTCATCAGAATCACTTCCGAAATAGATGCTGACAATCGCTGAATCCTCATCTACCATGGCATCTACCATCTCAAGTGTGGTAGCCCTTAAGTCTGTTCCAACAGAAAGGATGCTCTTGTCTCCGATTCCCATGAAGTCGTTCTGCTTGATGGTTTTTCCGTCAATCTCAGTATCGCGGACTGCATATGTCACCTGTCCTGTCTTGACATTTTCTATCTCAGCCATCATCTGCTCTTTATTCTCCTCGGCGCTGTGGTCAGGGATATAATTTACAAGCGCTGTGATACCCTGTGGGATAGTCTTTGTAGGGATAACAATAATCTGTTTATCCTCAACAAGGTCTACTGCCTGGTTTGCAGCCATGATGATATTCTTGTTGTTTGGCAGGATAAATACTGTCTTTGCATTTACATGCTCGATAGCGTTAAGCATATCCTCTGTGCTAGGGTTCATGGTCTGACCACCCTCTATGAGATAGTCCACTCCAAGGCCTCTAAACACTTCATTCATGCCTTCTCCGATTGAAACAGATACAAAGCCCATTTCCTTTACAGGCATGTTACTTATCTTTTCATCAGCCTGAGCAGCTTCATAAGCCTCTTCCTCAGCCTTCTGCTGTGCTGCAAGCTTCTGTGAATCCTTGATGAGCTTTTCCTGATGCTCCTCACGCATATTGTCGATCTTTATCTTGCTGAGTGAGCCGAAGGTAAGTGCCTTCTGCAGTGCAAGTCCAGGGTCGTTTGTATGTACGTGAGTCTTTACGATCTCATCGTCAGCTACAACGACTATAGAGTCACCGATTGACTCGAGGAATGCCTTGTATGCGTGCTCCTCATTGTCTGACATTGGCGCATTGAGTACAATAATAAACTCTGTGCAGTAACCAAACTTAATCTCCGCCTCTGTCTCAGCCGAAATCTTTGCAGGAGCTGCTCCTGTTGGTGCGCCTTCGATTGTATAATCAATCTCCTTGCCGATAAGGGCATCATATGCTCCCTTTAATACCTGAACAAGTCCCTGTCCGCCCGAATCAACAACGCCTGCCTGCTTTAATACAGGAAGCATCTCCGGTGTCTGGTCAAGCACATACTCAGCCTGCTTTATAACCTCTTCAACAAATGTGACAACATCCTCTGTTTCGTCTGACAGCTCAAGAGCCTTTTCTGCTGCGCCCTTTGCCACTGTGAGGATAGTTCCCTCCTTAGGCTTCATAACTGCCTTGTAAGCTGTCTCAACCGCCTTCTGGCATGCCTCACAAAGAATAGTGACATCTATTTCATCGTATTCCTTTATAACCTTGCAGAAGCCTCTGAAAAGCTGTGATAAGATAACACCCGAGTTTCCTCTGGCGCCTCTTAAAGAGCCTGATGAAATAGCCTTTGCAAGCTCTGCCATGGTAGGATTTGTAAGTGAGCTGACCTCCTTGGCCGCAGACATGATTGTCATTGTCATATTTGTTCCGGTATCACCATCCGGTACCGGGAATACATTCAGCTCATTTATCCAGTCTTTCTTTGAATCAAGATTCTTGGCTCCCGCAAGAAACATCCTTGCAAGGAGCTTTGAATTAATGCTTGTGATCTCCACTTTTTGTAGTCCTCCTTAATCAATTACCCTTACGCCCTCAACGTAAATATTGATCTTTGCAATTTTCATTCCTGTAAATGACTCAACCTTGTACTTAACCGTCTCGATAAGATTGTCCGAAACAGTGCCGATTGAAATACCATACGCTACTATTACATGAAAATCAATGGTAATTTCGTTGTTCTCATCTACCTTTACATTTATTCCATGGTTCAGGTAATCTCTCTTTAAAAGCTTTACAAGACCATCCTTCATGTTGACCGCTGCCATGCCTACTATTCCAAAGCACTCTACAGCTACAGAGCCTGCATAGGTTGCAATAACATCTGTATCAATTAAAATTTGTCCATATTGGGTATCCATCTGTCCCTTCATAATATATACCTCCATCATATTGTGACGTAGCTAATGTTATTATACCTTTTTTTTCACAAAAAGCAAATATTTTTATATTTTATCCTTGCATTCTTTATTTTAATCTGATAGAATACATTTGTTGTGAGCTTAAGAGTATGGTAAGCTTAGTGAAATGCAAGGAGGTGCAATATCATGGCAAAATGTGCAATTTGTGAAAAAGGTGTTCATTATGGAAATAATGTCAGCCATTCTCATAGAAGATCAAATCATGTTTGGAAGTCAAACATTAAGAAGGTTTCTTGCAAGGTCAATGGAGTTCCACAGAAGTTATATGTATGTACTTCATGTTTAAGATCTGGCAAAGTTGAGAGAGCTTAGTCTTTATTTTTGAATCTTTTGAATTTTAAAGGACATCCGTTTGGATGTCCTTTTTATTTGCTCTCATATATGATATTAATCCTGCTTATCGTCCTCTGCCTCGTCTACCTTTACATCGTCGAGATTAAGGTCATCATTTTTTCCCTTTGAGAAGCGGCTTACAATGTCCGGCACCATATCAAGTATCTTGGTCATGCCGTCCTGATTCTTTACATTGACAAGCTTTGTCTGTCCATTCTGTATAACGAGCACTGCACTTGGCTGAATCTTTCCGCCCATACCGCCGGCTCCGTTATTTTTCTTTTCTGCCGAAAATGCTCCTGCTGCCACTCCAAACGACACATCCACAAGCGGAAGTATGATAGTATCCCCTATATGAATCGCATCACCGACTACAGTCTTTGTAGTGATAAAGCTGTCCATCCCCTTGAAAAGTGACTCTACTGTGTTATTGAAACTATTATCTGCCATAATATCTTCCTCCTATCTGCTTATCCTATTATATAATCTGCGGCAGTTTTTATCAAATAAAATTCTAAGTGTTGCCGCTAAAATACTTATTACTATCACATGCCCCTTTATATCAAAGCTGCCCTTTGCATACGGCTTTTCACTCTCGAAATCAGGTGTAATCCGCCATCTGTTTGTATAGCCGACCGGAAAACATGCTAAAACACCTAATGAAATGCCTGTTGTATCCGGCGAGCCGGTTGAATAAACCATTGTAAGCTTAAGCCTCCTTGGGCATATTCTTTTAAGAATGATAAAAAGCTCTTTTTTCAGATGTGAAAAAGCAGCTTTATTTCTCTCATCACTGTATTCTCTTTTTAGCTTATAGATACAGTTTTTTATTTTTTCTGACTTATCTTTAAATTGCTTTTTATGTGACTTTTTGTGTGGCTTTTTATACATTTTTTGATGAGTGGGCTTTGTTTGTTGTTTTATATGCTGATTCTCATCAGTTACTGTCCTTTGCTCGTTATGAGTCTGTGCTGTGCTTTCATCCTCTGCCTGTTCATCTGTGATGTGTTCTGACTCATCTGCCGGTATTTTAGGCTCATCTCCGGTGTTTTCACTAACTTTATCTTCTGTTTCAGTTTTAGCTGCATCATCCATATCGTCATCATCCAAAACCTCATAATTATCAAACAGCTTCTTCTTCACAAAAGCGAACCTTATATATCCGTCAGTCTCCTGTGCATACTCTATATGAAGTGCAAACAAATGAAAAAGCCATGACACATGTGCTTTTGCTCTTATGTCTGTATTGTCAAAGCTTCCGACAGCCCTGTACTTGACCGGCACAAACAGTACGCAAAGCAGCGCTGTAAGTATAAGAGCAAGCACTACAAGGAGTATGATGCCTATGACCTTTAAAATCGTAAATATCATCTATCTATTTCCTCCGTCTGCTCTTTAAATAGCTCTTCACATCTGTTTTACCTGTATTTTCGTATGTCTCCTTAACAATATCACAGGCCAGCAAAAGTGCCTCATCATAATTACCCGCTACTGCGATTATGTGCAGATTCTTCTTCGGATATCCCTTTTGCAGCAATTCTCTTGTCGGAATGATATCCAAAAGATTTTCCTCATTTGACGGAAACGTGATGATGTATGTGTGAAGCATACCGGCATTATGCTCTATCTTCCACTTGATTTTCTTTATCTTTCCGGTAACAGACTCTCCTACAAATAAATCCTCATACCATTTCATTCCAAAACCTCAAAAAGCAGTTTTTAAAACTGCTTTTTAATAATACTAATAATACTTGTGTGTCCCCCATAAATTGCTTTTCTTTAAATCCAGGTACTCATTGTAAGCCTTCTCAAGTATCTGCTTCTCATTTGCAAACTTGAGCAGATGATATGCCTCGTGATACTTATAAAACCCTGAATCCATGAAATACTCTTCTCTTTGCGGTTTACTATAATAACTTTCGCCCATCATAAGATACCAGTGTACATCCTTTTCCACTGTATCATGTGGCACGGTAAAAGAATAGTGGCTCTTACCCACGTATTGGATTATCGTTGCACTGGCACCAGTCTCCTCTTTCACTTCACGGATTGCAGTGTCCTTGTACTCTTCATCAGATTCCACAGTTCCCTTGGGCAGTACCCACCCCTCGTACCTGTTCCTGTAGTTCTTGTATAAGAGTAATATTTTGCCACGAAAGATTACCACACCGCCACAGCTCGTTGCTTCTATCATTGCCATTCCTCCAAGTGTGGTTTAAACGCTATCTGTCAGTTCAAGCGAAATATGAACGATAACGTCTGTCATTACACTTAAGTATAACCTACTTCTAAAAAAAGTGCAACAAGCCTATTCATTGAAATATTTATCAAATACCTTTTTTGCCACCGGCACCGCATATGTGCTTCCGGCACCCGAATCCTCCACAACTACTGCGATTGCCAGATCATTGTAGCCATCCTTTTTTCCATAGCCCACAAACCAGGCATTGGTCTGGTCTGTAGAATCTGATACCTGGGCAGTTCCGGTCTTTCCAAAGGCCTCATAGCTCTGATCGCTTAGCTTTGCGCCTGTTCCATCAGATACCACTGCTGCCATAAGATTCTGAAGAAAAGCTGCCTGATCCTTTGACATAATCTGCTTGTATGAAGCCGGTTTATTCTGCTTCACAAGCGCCCCGCTCGCATTTTCCGTATGATCTACCAGATATGGTCTCATCAGATTTCCATCATTGCAGATTGCACCGGCAATCATGCACATGTGAAGCGGTGAAACAAGCGTGTTTCCCTGACCTATCGTGGTCTGCATGGTCAGAGCTGACGAAGCATTGTTATCCAGTGCAAATTTACTCTTTTTTGAATCAAAGGCTATAGGCAGATTCTTGTTGAAAAGCATATCGTCACACAAGGTATTAAGCTTATTGTTATCCACCAAAAGACCTATATTGGAAAATGACGAGTTACATGACTTGGCAAACGACTTTGTTAAGTCCTCCTGTCCGTGTGATTTATTGCCGGCGCAGTGGATTGTAAAGCCGTCCTTTGTAATACTGCCGTCACAATCAAAGCTGTAGTCGTTGTATGTAGACGGATTTTCGTTATAATACTCAAGTGCTGTAAAAATCTTAAACACTGAGCCCGGAGCATACTGTCCCTGTGTTGCCCTGTTGTAAAGAGAAGTGCTGCCCTCACCGTTTACGCTCTCCCAGTCACTTGCTATGGTGTTTGGGTCATAATCAGGCTTTGACACCATAACTGCAATCTTTCCTGTTTTCGGCTCAATTGCAATGACAGCCCCTTCGTAATCTCCAAGAGCATTGTATGCAGCCGCCTGTGCTTCGTAATCCAGTGTGGTTATGACATTATCACCGGTATTTTTCTTGCCGCTTATATCATTTACTATCTGGTCAAGGAAAAACTCATGTGAGCGAAGCAATGAGAAATTTTCCTGCTTTTCAAGCCCTGCCTTACCGTTTACGGCAAAGCCTGCCACATGCGCAAACACCCTGCCGTCAGGGTATTCCCTTGTCTCAGACGCATCTGAACCTACCTTTGTCCGTGCTATGACATGTCCATCCTTAGTCTGTATCTCGCCCCTCACTACGTTCTTAGAGAAAAGATCCTGCAGCGAATTGTATGGACTGTTGATGAATTCATCGCTTTTTACAAATTGGAAATATAAGAAATAACCTATCAATCCAACAAAAACTATAAGGAAAAAATATGTAACAACCGCATACTCTCTATTTCTGTGTCTTCGTGCTGTTTTTGCTGCCTGCTGCTGGTTTTCTCCTTCTCTGTTGACTTCCCTGCGCGCCCGGCTCTTTAGCTGTCTGCTTTTGTCTGTTTTTTGTCTCATGGTCCTTTCGTCTCTTGTCATCTATGTTTCTCCTTTTTTCAGGGGCTGCCTGCATAATATACATGCCCTGTATCATTCCAAAAATAATCATCGTAGATAGAAGCGAGCTGCCACCGTAGCTCACAAGCGGCAGCGTCACACCGGTCATCGGTATAAACTTGGTTGAGCCGCCGACAGTTAAAAGCACCTGAAGCGCATATACACTGCCAAGTCCAAGCGCCACATACTTGTAAAACGCATCCTTCATCTGCATGGAAAGATTAAATATCATAAGAAAGCAGCTGACACAAACCATAATGAGGCAGACAGCAAATATACCGCCCATCTCCTCTGATATAGCCGCTATGATAAAGTCTTTAGACACAATAGGTATCTTATTCGGCAGTCCCTGCCCCAGTCCAAAGCCAAACAGTCCGCCTGTACCTATGGCAAAAAGCGACTGACACACCTGATAGCCGGCCTTGTCTATGACAGAAAGAGGATCAAGCCATGCATCAATTCTGTTTTTCACATGTGAAAACAGATGATAGCCTGCGTACATTCCAAGCCCCACAAACGCGAGTCCTCCGGCAAAAATATAAAACTTTTTTGTCGCAACATAAATCATGACCAGATATGTAAAGAAATATAAAAGTGCTCCACCGAGGTCGTTTGATGCAACAAGTATCAGCACAAACACTGCCGATACGCCGCTTGTTATGGCAAGCTGCTTTAAATCGGTTGATTTATACAGCATAGATGCTATAAAAAATACAAAAAGTATCTTTACAAACTCAGACGGCTGAATTGAAACAGGACCAAAGGTCAAAGAAAGCTTTGCTCCTCTGCTCGCCACTCCTACCACAAGCACTGACAAAAGACCAAGTATTCCCACACCGGCATATGTCCATGTCAGTTTTCGAAACATCGTGCCTTTTTGCATGATAAGCGGTATTAAAAACGCAAATATCGTTCCGGCAAGTACAAAAACAAACTGCCTTAATGCCTTGTCAAACGAAATTCTCGTTAAAATAATCATGCTTATACAAAGCATCATCACCATGTTGTTGAGCACAAGCTCTGAGGCATTCTTATAAAACTTATGATAAATCAAATAAATTGATTCAAAAAGCACAAGCTGTGCTATATAAAAGCCTATTATCTTTGTATCCATTGTCGTGACAAAGAGCACCAAAAAACCATCTAAATGAATCAGAAACATATAAAATCTCTGCAGATTATATATATGCTGTCTCTTATACACATCTCCGAGCCCACGAGACACTCGCTAATCTC
>ENA-OXZS01000233-OXZS01000233.1-human-gut-metagenome-genome-assembly--contig:-NODE-233-length-11780-cov-3.495608_pt1 | contig 11780 bp, 8 predicted proteins | sample MGYA00243418_ERZ652800 | MGnify/ENA primary metagenome ERZ652800 (study PRJEB26926, sample SAMN06164501) | human gut metagenome | biome: ENVO:00009003; feature: ENVO:2100002; material: ENVO:00002003...
GCTACGGGCTCGGCGGCGGTGGCGGGCTCGCTAGCGACGGACGTCTCCCCTGCCGCGTTCTTGGCATCGGCAACTGCCTCGGCAACTTTCTCGGCAGCCGCGGTCGCGGCCTTCTGCGCGGCATCCACCACGGCGGGCGCAGCCTCACGCGCGGCAGTGACCATACGGTCCTTAATGCCCTCGACGAGTTTGCTCATTGTCTCTCCTCTTAGTTGTTGGACTCGACGGCTGCGGCGGTGTCGGCCGCGTCCTCGAGCTGCAGGTTCAATAGCTTCATGCCGTATTCCGGCACGTTGATATCGATGGGTTGGCCATACAGGTCACCAGGGCGCACAAAAGCGAGCACCGTCATAATGCGCGCCATGGCCTCAGGCGATTCGGTGAGCCCACGCTCAAACCAGCGCTGAATCATGCCGACCTCGGCACTCACGACGTAAGTGACGTAGTAGTCAAAGAACGTGCCCAGCGCCAGGCCCAAAATGCCCGTCTGTGCACGCGGCACCACAGCCTCACGCGCGGTGTCGATAATCCTTTTAATGAAAGCCTGGTCGCCGCCCGGACCCAACAGCGCACCGATTAGTTCGCGGTTGGCCGCAAGATAACGCAGCAGCTCAACCGAACCGGGCGCCGGCTCGAGCTCATCGATGTTGTGATAGAGATCGGGCAGCTGAGCTGCGGTGATGAGCTCAATGCGCTCACGGATCTCGGCCAGCAAGCCGTCCTCGATTTGATTGATAAAGTCGGGGATATCGCGGTAGTGCGAATAAAACGTGCGGCGCGTAAGGCCGGCACGCTCGGTGAGCGACGCAACGTTAATGCGCGAAAGGTCGCCGCTTTCGGCAAGCTCGCTGGCAAGCGCCTGGCGAAGGGCGCGCTGCGAGCGAAGGGACCGGCGATCACATTTCTCGAGCTGGGACAAGCGTCCTCCTTGTTACTCAACCTGTGCGCTATTGCACAGTGCGAGTATTATTGCACACCGTGTGCATCAACACGTAAAGGCAATATTTGGGATGTGACAGGGACTGCCCCTTTGTCACATCGAGCCGCTGCTTGGTCCCGTTAATGGGACCAACAATCGCCGCACCCGTTGCATCATGCCGGTAACGATCGATAAGGAGGCCGACATGAACAATCAGGCAAGCGATGGCATCACCGATGCCGGCAAAGACCTCGTCCTCAGCTGTATCAAAAGCCAAGAGCTGCGAGACCACATGCGCAAATACTTATACTGGCCGGCACCAATCATCGCCGGCTCTCTTAAGACGCTTGATGAAAAGCGCACCATGCTCGAGCAACTCCGCAAGGAGGTTTCGCCGGAGCTGACCGAAGATATCGATTCGCATCTCGCCCAACTTAACAGCGCGCTTGAAATGCTCGACAACATCGAGCGCGGCCGCGGAATCCTCCTACTGCACGTCATGGTCTACAACGAGGAGGAACGCGACGCCGACGCCCTTGACGGTCCCTTCCCCACCGCATCCTGGGAAGCCGCGCAAACGCTCATGAAGCGCTACATCGAAGAGTATCCTGAAGACGACTGGTCCGAATCGTACTGGAAGATCGACCTATACACCTCAGAAGACCTGCACGAACATCAAACGGCGCAGCCGTCCCTGGCGTTTGCGGCAACCAAGGATGGCGAGCTTATATTTCTCCGCGATCAGCGCAATAACCGCACTCGCAAATCGTATGTCGAAAGCGCCTGGCGAAACGATAGCAGACGGTTCTGCGACAGCAACGAGCCCATCTACACGCCGTGAGTACCGGGCGACATCCTCAAAATCGACGGTCGCCCCTTCGACCACGGGCCTCGCTTTGCCATTGTGCTCGAGAACGACTACGAGCACACACTCCGGGGACAGATCTGGTGTGCGGGTCCCAGCAAAGACCGCGGCGTTAAGGAAGGCTCTCTTTCTTCCGGCACCTACCGCGACAGCCTTTTGGACGCCTTCGCCCCCTCCACGCTCTATACCGCCGAGCGCTATACCGGCGACTTGCCGGACGACTGCGCCTTTATGCTCGAGCTCTCGCAAAAGTTGCACGATAATCCCGACTACGGCAAACAATGGTCCGAGGGTTCCGTCGGACATGACTGCCTTCAGCCGTATCGCAAGCCCGCCAACCAAAGCGAGCTGGATATTCGTCCGGACATCTTCGAGTTTTTAGACTCGCACAGTATTAAGGAGCATCTTCAACGAATCAACTACGAGCTCACCACGCCCGTAGCGGCTTTCATTGTCAATTGCTCGCATAAAGCAACGCTACAGCAAAAGCTCGAAGGCTGGCAAAAGATCATCGACACCATGCCCAATTGCGCCCTGAGCCGCAGAAACGACACGGTCAACATCCCGGACTTCCATGCCTTTCTGTGCAATGTCATCAGGCAGGAGAAACGAAAGCTCGCGCACTTTAAAAGGACGGACGGTCAAAGCCTGTACTTCTTTGAGGACTACTCGTGGGACCGGCGCGGGCAGGGCGGCTGTCTTTACGGCCCGTACAGCAGTTATCAAAAGTGCTTCAATGCCATCTGGAAAGAGCTCGAAGGTGACGATCCCAAAGCCATCATGATCACTCGTCGTCCCATCGACCCAGACGAAGACCGCTATGCCGACGACATGGTCTTACTCAATGCGAACGGCGAGGCGATGTCCTGCGACTACCGGTTCGAGGGTGAGTGGGACGAGGCGGGCGCCGCCAGCGATTTCGAGGACATGTGGTTCGATATCCCGACGCCCTTCCATGCCGGAGACATCGTCTGCAACCTCCAACGCCCCGACGAGCCGATGGTGCTGTTTGACCTGCAAACTTGGGGATCCGAACGAGTCGACAAAGAGCTGGCCTCCTCCGTCTACAAAGAGCGCCTCGTTCAAAAGGCCGACAAGCTATTGCGCTGGCACCGATATGACGGCGACACCAGCGACATGTACGCCTACGGGTGCCAAGTCTCATCCGCCTTGCATTTCCCCTTCTACATTGGGGAGCCTGAGGGCTTTCTTTTGGACATTGACTATTATCGTAAGCCGCTCAAGTCGGAGGAGCGAATCCTCTACGGCGTCAAGGCGTATGTCAGAAGTGACCTGGCGGTTGATTCGCTCGCCGCGATGGCCAGCGCATACGAGCTACAAGCACTGGCGGAGAAAAAGATGCGTGGCTTCGAGGACGCAGACGGTTGGCTCAAGGACCGCTATCCAGAGCTGTTCGATACGACGGTTGAGCCTTTCTTAGAGGATGATTGCGGCAGTTGCGCTTAGTTTTGAAACGCCACTACCAATTGTCCATTCAGTATGTGCACATCCATGTACCAGTGTGTTTCCAAAAGTATGTTTGACGCAAGATTCATATGGGACCCGTTAATGGGACTACAAAGTACAACCTCTGATGGATGCTAATGGCAACGACCGAATTGGAGGTTGCTATGGACAGCCAAGCAAATACCGTGATCACCGATGCCGGCAGGGAGCTCGTTTGCAGTTGCATCAAGGACGATGAGCTGCGTGCCTATATGTTCAAACACATGGGAATGGCAGATGGCTCCCTCTGTAAAATCATCGGCGGCTCCCTCAAGACGCTCGACGAAAAACGGACCATGCTCGAGCAGCTCCGCACAGAGGTCTCATCGGATTACGCCGAGGCGATCGACTCCGGCCTTGACCAGCTCAACAGCGCGCTCGATATGCTTTACAACGTTGACCGTGACCGCGGTATCTTGCTGGTCTTCGGCATGTTTTACAGTGAAGATGAGCGCGGGCACGACACCTTTGATGGTCCCTTCCCCGTTGCCTCTTGGGATGCCGCTCAAACCCTTATGAAGCAATTCGTCGATGACGACCCCGATGAAGATTGGTCCGAATCATTCTGGCAGATTAAGCTCTATACCGCCGAAGACTTACACGACCGCCCGCGCGCTCAAGCCTCGCTGATATTCGCCGCGACCATGACGGGCGATTTGGTCTTTTTGAGCGACCGCCGGAATCAGCGGACTCCGCATCAAAGCATCGATCACTTGCCGTGGAACAATAGCAAGCACTTCTGTGCCAATGGTGAGGTCTTCTACACTCCCTGGTCCCCCGGCGACATCATCAAGATCGATAGTCGGCCCTTCGACCACGGCCCCCGTTTCGCCATCGTGCTCGAAGACGACTACGATAGTTCGTTCAAAGGCCAGGTTTGGTGCGCCTATCCGAGCAAAATCTACGGCGTTGAGGAAGGCAATCTCCGCTTGAGGGATTTCACGGACGGCTTCCTCGACGACTTCACACCCTCTGCGCTCTACACCGCCGAACGCTATATCGGCGACTTGCCCGATGATTGCTCCTTTATGCTCGAACTCTCGAAAAAGCTGCACGATGATCCCAGCTACGGCAAACAATGGTCGGACGGATCGGTCGTACACGACTGCCTGCAGCCATACCGCACATCGGCCGGCGCCGGCGTCAACGCCATACGTTCGGACATTCTCGAGTTTCTCGACTCACCCGACATCAAGGAACACTTAAAGGACATCGGCTACGAGCCCACCACGCCCGAGGCGGCGTTCATCGTCGACCGTTCGAGCGAAAAGACGCTGCAACAGAAGATTGAGGCCTGGCAAAAGATTCTCGAAAACATGCCCAATTGTGCGATGAACAGGCGATACGGCACGTTCAATATCCCCAACTTCCATGTCTTTCTTCGCGACGTCATCAGATGGGAACGCAAGAAAATCGCCCAGTTCAAACAGCCTGGCAAGCACATGTATTTCTTTGAGGACAAGACGGGAAGTCCCCCTGAGAACGGGTGCAATTATGGCCCCTACACCAGCTACGAAAAATGTTTCGAGGCAATCTGGAATGAGCTTGAGGAGGAGAGTCCTACCTCGATTGAAATAACACGCCGCCCAATCGATCCGAACGAAGACTACTATGCCGCCGATAAGCTCATGCTCGACGCAAATGGCAAGGTCATGGATTGCCAGCTGCACTGCATCGACAAAGAACGCGAGGGCGAAGACCCCACTTTCGCTTTTGTGTTGATGTGGTTTGGCATCCCGACGCCGTTCCACGCCGGCGACATCATTTGTCGGCACGGCGACCCTAGCGACCCCATACTGCTTCTCAATATGCAGACATGGACCACGAAGCGGGTCATGGATGAGCTTCCGCCTTCCACCTACAGGGAATGCGCCAAAAAAGGGGCCGACGACTTGCTCAGACACCATCGGCAAAATGGCGATACGAGCGACATGTACGCCTACGGCTGTCAGATTGAATATCCCCTGGAGTACCCCGTCTATATCGGAGAGCCGAGTTGTTTTCTTCTCGATATGGAATACTGCCGTACCCCGCTCAAGCCGGAGGCGAGAATTCTGTACGGCGTGCGGGCATATCTCGACGGCAATCTGGGTCTTGACTCACTTATTGCGCTATCAAGTCTTTTCGAGCTGCAGGCGCTGGTCAAGAAAAAAGCCGAGCGGTTTGAAGGAGAAGACGGCGGGCTCAAGACCCGCTATCCGGAGCTGTTCGATGATGCGATAACCCCGCTGGAGCGATTCGAAACAAAGAGGAGCTAGCCATGGACATCTTAGATTTTGTGGACTCCCAGGACATTCGGGGGCACCTGCGCAGTATCGACTTCCAGCCCAGCACCATCGAGGCCGCCTATCTGGTTTGGTTTTCGAAGACCGCCACGCTCGATCAGAAATGCGAAGCTTGGCAGGAGATCGCCCGAACCATGCCCAATTGTTCGCTGGAGGCAACCCATGCCGGTCTTGGAAGGCCGGCCATCCCCGATTTCCATGCTTTTTTGCGCTGGACAATCGATTACAACAAGCGGTGCGTCGATGCGTTTGCGAGTGGGACGGGCTACGTTTATCAGTATGAAGAGGAGATTGTGCCCGACGGGCAACTTTGTGGGGCCTTCGGCGCGCCATTCAGCTGTTATGAGAAATGTGCCGAGGCGTTGCGCGGTGATGATGAACTGGCGAGCCGTCCAGAGGCACGCGTACGCATCACCCGGTGCCCGCTCGATGCCGACGAAGAACATCACCGGGAAGATTGGCTCATGGTAAACAGCAAAGGCGAGGCCCTTGCCGTATATTGCCCTTCAGCCGGCCCCGTTGAGAACGATTGGGAGATCGCATTCGAGTTCATCTGGGTCGATATCCCCACGCCGTTCCACACCGGCGATATCGTCTGGACGCCGCAAGGCAGTGCCCGCGAGCCGTTCACGTTGTTCGATCTGCCCACGTGGGACCGGACAAAGCTTGAGGCAGAGCTTCGGCAGGCAGACCGTTCTGACGAATGGCTTGATCATGTGCAGCAGCGCCTCGAGCACTATCGCCATGCAGGGGATATCAGCAACATGCGTGCCACTGGCTGCTCGATTACCTACAACGAGACGTTTCCCCTCTACATCGGCGAGCCAGACCCGCTTTACCTGAATCTTGAGTACTATCGCAAACCACTCGAAGACGAGCAGCGAATTTTAATCGCAGCCCAGGCCTACCTGCGCGGCGACCTGTATGTCGACTCACTCGTCGCGTTTATCGACACAATAAGGATGGAATCCAAGGTCAGGCGCAACCTAAAAGAGCTGCGTCTTGACCAGGCACAGCTCAAGGAAAAGTATCCGCAGCTATTTGAATAAAGGCCGCCATGTCCGAATCCACAAGAAGTCGCACCAACAACTCGGAGACTATCATGCACGAAGAAATAATCAACCTCATCGAATCTCCGGAGCTGCGAGAGCATTTGCTGCACAATCCGCAGCTCCTGAGTGGCGATCATTACTCGCAAATCATCGGTGGCGCGTCGATAGAAATCAACCGCAAACGGGAGATGCTCAGCAGGCTGGTTGCTGCCGAGCGCAGCTCGTCAGACAGAATCTTTTCTTGGTACGGACCAGAGATTTGTATCGACTACATCGATGACTGCTTGAACGCGCTAAAGGCCGTCGACGGGAACAGGAAAGTGCTGCTTATTAGCGAAATTAGCTTTGTCGACAACGAAGTGGGATCCGCCATCACGCATGGCCCCTTCCCTGTGGCATCGTGGCAGGCCGCCTTGACGGCAATGAGGACATACGCAGGCAAGTGGAGCGGAATGACAGATTTATCGTCCTCATACTGGATGATCGAACTGTTCAACCTTGCCAACGACCCGAGCTGTTCATATCCATACGACGGCTTTCTACAGCCAGACTACACTTACTACGCAAACGCCTCCGGCGAAATCCAGTACATCTGCAGAGAAGAAGAGGGCGAATGTGGCGAGGTGCTCGATTGCATCGTGGGTGGAATCTTTGGCCCGTGGTTCAAGGGGGCATATGTCGACCTGCCCACGCCATACAGAAAGGGCGACATTCTTGAGATCGACTGCAGGCCGTGGGCACCAGGTCCTTGTTATTGTCTGGTAGCAAACTCGAAATTGGGCTGCCTGTATCCCGATGGCGATGGGCGGATCAGATGTGGCTCTATCCCCTACGGCAGCTGCTTTGCCGGATGGGAACATACGAACCTGATGCTGTCGCCCGTGTTCAGGGCAAAGAAAGCGACACAGCCTTTGCCAGAAGAATGCGCGGCCCTGCAAGCGATCGAGCTAAACCAGATCGAAGACCTGTTAGAAGAGTGCTCCAGCCACAAGGAGACGGAGCCTATTTGGCTGGACATATATCGGCATCGTGCTCGTTGACGAACACGGGGTTCCACACCGATACTCAGACGAAATAAATAACAGGTGCGACGGACCCATCCGACGACGAGAGCCAGATACAGTGGCGGCGCAGACTTTTTGAAGAGAGACCCAGACGTCGGTACTTGAATATTTTCCCGTTCACCCGTCCAGATCGTCCGTACATCTTTGTTGCTCAACAAATTCACAAGGCCCACGTTCTACTATTTTTGTTATAGAGGCCGCTAAAGACGGGAGCAGAATGGGCGCCAAAACGAAGGTCACCTGCGTCGATTCCTATACAACAATCGCTCAAAAACTGTTGGCTCTGCGAAACGACGTTGAAACCCTTCTCAAAATCTGTAAGCCCCCGCATTTACAACGAAATGATTGGATCGAGTATTAACTGGAGGTCGATAATGAACAACAACGAGCAAAAAGAAGTTTTAATCGCCAAGGTTTTTTGTGGTAGATATCTTTTCGATGGTGAGAACATTGGCCATGAAGTCATTGATTTTTTTGACACAGATAATGGTGAAAGATATCTATATATAGCTCCTGACGGAATCGTTAATGACCACCCCAATGTTGAAGCAGTGCTTCTAATCCGATCATATGGAAACACGCTGGGTGAAGTCGTTGGTCTAGCATGCGACCTTGAAAACATTTGTCCCCCGAGGAACAAGAAGGAAGCTCTTCCAATGCCATACGGCAGTGTTTCCTATAACGGCGTTTCGGTGGATAAGATATTTGCCGAAAACGTTTACAAAGGAGAAAAAGAAGAAGCGTTTAGAACTCTCAGCTACCATGCAGGATCGTTTAAGGTCCCCAGTCCCAAGCATCAGATCTTTATTTCCATGGGCAAAGCAAAAAACGAAGACGAGCGTCGTCATCCAATTGAACTAATTTGCGACGATAAGGAGCAGTGGGGACATCAACGAACATATATCTCCAGCGTCAATCATCCAGAAGCTTATGCACGGTTAAAAGAACTGATGGCGGATGAGGAAAAATGGGAGGAACAAATCGGGATAAAAACCGTTAAGTCGGCGAGTTGCGATAAAACGCAGCCCTCGTTCCTTGAAATTATCAGAAAAGAAGACGATGAGCTCGTGTTCTCCAATTTGCTGGCACATTACCTAAGTTGTAGCAAAAAAGGATTTGAAGCGTTTACCAAAGAGGTTCTCGGTATTAACGACTTCGGCCCGCACCCCACGATCATTCGCGAATCAAAAGAGCACGTGGATTTATGGATTGAAAATGACCGGCACATCGTTGTAATCGAAAACAAAATCCATTCGGCGATTAATGGCATTAAACCCGATTGCAAGGAAACGCAGCTTTCACGATATCGAGAAGCGGCGGAAAAGGAATGCAAAGACAGAACAGTTAAGTGCTATTTATTTGCGCCGGATTTCAATAATGTCGACGAGGCCGAGGCAAAAGCAGCAAGATTCAGTGTTAAACACTATAGTGAGATATATGCGTTTTTTAAAACTAATAAAAGCCTATTTACCGGAGATGAACGCTACGGCGTAGATGAACATTACGATGAATTCCTCATTGGGCTGAAACGGCATACTCTTGCTCCTGCGGAGCGTAATGAGCAAGCGATGCTCGAAAGGTTCTCGTACATGATAGATAGAGCAAAACAGAGCTGAGCGAAGACCGACTCAGCCGGGAAGACTGCAACCGTCATCTCGATCGCTCCAATCACCTCTCAATAAAAAATCGACCCGTGGCGCAAGCGCGCCACGGGTCGAGCTGTCGCTATCGGCTATGACCTCAACCGAAGACTCGCGCGCAGGAAGGCTCCATGCCATCGGCACTCATGCGGACCAGGGCATCTGCGTTGCAATGAGTCTCGGCGAACGTTGCGTCGTCCTCTCTGCCCTCCGCCGCGAAACAGCCTGCCAGGATGGCGGATGTTGGACTGAGCATGTTGCGCAGGTCGCGCAGGATTGCATTTACCGGGCGGTTGTCGTCGAGCATTTCGAGTCCGTCGATCACAACCATGACGTCCTTTAGCACTGCTCTGTTCCACATTTGGTCGCCGAGCAACCAGCTCGTTAAAAGGTCCATGGTCATGTTGTCTTCGACAAAGATGCCCAAGTTGCGCTGCTTGAGGCGCATCGTTGCGCGGATTGCCTCAACCTGTTGTTCCACAGGATCCTCTGACACCTTGTCATCCATCTCAGCGCGAATAAGCCGGGCGATCGTGTCCTCTTCACGCTCCCGAATCGGCACGTAAAGCACGGCGCACTGCTCACTCAGGCGCAGCACCGCGTGTGCCAGCACGTTCGAAACGTCTTCATGCGCACCGCCAATCACGCTGAGCTTGCCCAGCCCAACGCCGCCACCCAGTGCGTCATCGACCGACATGCCGGCTTTCAACAAGCGCGGAGCTACGAACAGTGATGTTTCCACACCACGGTCGAGTCCAGAAGCCAGTCGATTGCGAAACCCGCTGAGGTCAAAAGCCTCGTCATCACGCTCTCCACGATTCCCGCCGCACCGATTCGCGGACGGCGGCATCACGCCTGGTAAGCCCAGCATCTCGCCCAAACTCACAGAACGGCCAATTCGGTCGTCCCCAGTGTTCATCTTTAGCGTCATCGCAACCCTCCTAACGCCTACCGCGCTTACCAGTAGCCTTAAAATTCCAAATCGGCTTGAGTTGGTGAATGACATCAACCGTCGGGTCCATGAGTCTCAGTACATCATCCGCAGGCTTATACGCTTCGGGCGACTCGTCGAGCGTCGTCTCGCATGCGCTCGGGCAGTAGATGCCGGCATCGCGCATCTCGTTAACGAACGACCTGGTATCGAGCGTTTGGAACGCTTTGGTGCGGCTCATCGCACGACCCGTCCCATGCGGCGCCGAACAGTTCCAGTCCTCGTTTCCCTTGCCGCGCGCAATAACGGCACCGTCGCGCATGTTGAACGGAATCAGCACCATCTCGCCCGCATGAGCGCTAATGGCGCCCTTGCGAATCATGCCGCCTTCCGAGATGTAGTTGTGCATGGTGGTAAAGCCGTCTCCGTCGAGTCGAATTCCTGTACGCTCAACAATCTGCGCGACAATCGCCTTGCGGTTCTGATTCGAGAAGCGTTGGCAGTTATGCATATCGACGAGATACTCGGCAGAAAGATCTCCCACGAGATACTTAAGCTCGTCGGGGATATCTGCCGTGCACGTCTCCTGCGCCAGCGTCTGATGGTGCTCCGCCGTCTGCTTGCCCATGTTGCGCGAGCCGGTGTGCACGACCAGATATTGGCACCCATCCTCGTCCTCGTCGAGTTCAATGAAGTGGTTGCCGCCGCCCAGCGTGCCCATGGAGCGCTCAACCTTGCGTTTATCCTGAAGCCAATCACGCGACTCCATGCCAAAGTCCGCGAGTACGCAGGCAGGATTGCGATGAAGGCTAAAGCCCGTGGGCACCGCGCGCTTCACATCGCGATTGAACTGAATGAGGTCGTCGCGCGCGATGGTCTCCGCAAGCGGCACACAGTACATCCCGCATCCGATGTCGACCCCCACCAGGTTGGGAATCACCTTGTCGCCCAAGTTTGCCGTAAAGCCAATCACGCAGCCCTTGCCCTTATGGGCATCGGGCATGATGCGGATCTTGGCGCCTTCAAACGCCGAACAGCTGGAAATCTCCTCGATCTGCTCCTTGGTTGAATCCTCAAGATTCTCGGCAAAGACTTTGATGTCTGCCATCGCATTTCTCCTGCTCTGATCCTGGCAAACCGGAACCGGCCCCAAGCCAATAGAGTGCATGTCACGCCAGCCAGTCAAACCGCCGAATTCCGTTTAACCACCTTTCGCCCTATTCGGGCTCTTATTGCTGCGAATACTACGGTCGCGCGGGCTACAATGAGTCCCAATAACGGGTCTTGCTATACATCTCCGGCTGATACCCTGCCGGCGAAAGGAGACATCGTGGCGAACAGACCAAACCAAAAGCTCAGGCTTCTGTTCCTGCTTAAAACCTTGATGGAAAAGACCGACAGCACGCACGGGCTCACGACGCAGCAGATCATCGAGGAGCTCGCTTATCACGACCTCGAGGCCGAACGAAAGGCCATCTATCGCGACCTACAAACGCTTCGCGACTTTGGGCTCGATAT
>ENA-OXZS01000252-OXZS01000252.1-human-gut-metagenome-genome-assembly--contig:-NODE-252-length-11379-cov-3.450194_pt1 | contig 11379 bp, 9 predicted proteins | sample MGYA00243418_ERZ652800 | MGnify/ENA primary metagenome ERZ652800 (study PRJEB26926, sample SAMN06164501) | human gut metagenome | biome: ENVO:00009003; feature: ENVO:2100002; material: ENVO:00002003...
ACGAGATTAGCGAGTGTCTCGTGGGCTCGGAGATGTGTATAAGAGACAGGTCCGGATTGGCAATATCGACGGTAATCTGGTTTCCGTCCTTTTCAAAGCTTTCGCCCTCTGAGAAGGATTCCGGCTGGATTTCCTTTGTGTCGTCGCCGCTGTAGACCCAGCCAAGCGCTGTAAAATCCGCGTAGGATTCCGGAATTTCGTATGTATCGCCCCAGATGGCAAGCTGAAAACTGTTCAGGTTCTTCGAGAGATCCACATCGTATTCCGGAATCTCATCGGAATCGCCGGAGGCCGCCAGATTGTCTTCGGGGTCGTCATCGTCGGTACTCTGACTGATGGTTGTGATCGGAATCGTTTCTGTTTTCTTTCCGCAGCCGCTCGTTCCCACGAGGAAAGCGGCAAATACTGCTGTTAAAACCCAACGGTATTTTTTCATCAAAACCTCCTCATAATAAATGGTTAAAAATATTTGAAAGTTACTTCATGTAAGTAACGATATCAGTTCCCCCTATTCTATCACATTCCGCTTCGTTTTCCAATGTCTGAAGCGGATTTGAGAAAAATGGTTTTTCAAAAGCGCGGTACGGAATACATATTTAGTAAGGAACTGGAAAGGGCAGAAGTCTGGGAGGAGGCTGTGTATGCGTTTTACAAAAATGCAGGGCTGCGGAAATGATTATATCTATGTAAATGCCATGGAGGAGCGGGTGGAGAGTCCGGGACGGCTGGCAAAAGCGGTAAGTGACCGCCATTTCGGCATCGGCGCGGACGGGCTGATTCTGATCGGGGCATCCAAAACAGCAGATTTTTCGATGGAAATGTACAACGCCGACGGCTCGAAGGGCGCGATGTGCGGCAACGGCATCCGCTGTGTGGGAAAATACGTGTACGAGCATGGGATGACGAGAAAAACGACGCTGACTATCGAAACCGTCAGCGGAAACCGTGTGATTCATCTGCAGACGGGGGAGAATCCGAATGAGATCTGTCAGGTGACAGTGGAGATGGGAACGCCGGAATTCCGCGCCGCACAGATCCCTGTTGTTTCTCTGGGGGAATATGTGCTGGAGCATAAAATTACCGTGTGCGGGGAAAATTATACGATGACCTGCCTTTCGATGGGAAATCCGCATGCGGTGATTCCGGTGGAAGATGTGGAAAAAATATCCATTGCAAAGACCGGTTCCGCTTTTGAACACCTTTCCTGCTTCCCGGACCGTATCAATACAGAGTTTATCCAGATTTTAGATCAACACACAATAAAAATGAGAGTCTGGGAACGTGGGAGCGGTGAAACGCTGTCCTGCGGAACGGGAGCGTGTGCGGCAGCCGTCGCGGCGATGCTTTCCGGCTGTGTTTCGGAGGGAGAAACTGCCGTAGAACTGCGCGGCGGCAGGCTTTTCGTTACATGGGACCGGACGAAAAATAAGGTCCTTCTGACCGGCCCGGCCGAGACCGTTTTTGAAGGAACGCTTGCAGAACGAATTTGAAAAATGCAGATTTCTGTCTGCACGAAAGAGCAGTATGCAATATTCTGAAAATAAAAACTTACAGGAAATGCCTTTTCTTTTCAAAAGAAACATGCTACAATATGTGGTACCCGCTACAAGAAAAGGGTGGGGGACACACAAGATATAGTGTTTGATTTGGAGGACACCACAATGGTTTATATTATCAAAAAGGACGGAACCAAAGAAGAATTCGACGCGCAGAAGATCGTCCGTGCCGTAAATAAATCCGCACAGAGAATCCTGTATACCTTCTCACAGCAGGAGATTGACTTTATCTGTAAGTTCGCAACTGAGCACGTATATTCTCTTGGAAAGACCGAAATTCCGATCAGCGATATGCACAATATCGTGGAGGGAGCACTCGAAAAAGTAAACCCGGCTGTGGCAAAAAGCTACCGCGATTACCGCAATTACAAAACTGATTTTATCCATATGATGGACGAGGTCTACACGAAGAGCCAGTCCATCCGCTACATCGGCGACAAGAGCAATGCCAACACCGACAGCGCCCTCGTTGCAACGAAGCGAAGCCTGATTTTCAACGAGCTGAACAAAGAGCTGTACCGCAAGTTCTTCATGAACCGCAACGAGCTGCAGGCCTGTAAGGACGGCTACATCTACATCCACGACCAGTCCGCACGTCTCGATACCATGAACTGCTGTCTGTTCGATGTCGGAAACGTTTTAAAAGGCGGCTTCGAGATGGGAAATGTCTGGTACAACGAGCCGAAGACACTCGACACCGCATTTGATGTCATGGGCGATATCGTCCTCAGCACCGCTGCACAGCAGTACGGCGGCTTTACCGTGCCGGAGGTGGACAAGATCCTTGCTCCGTACGCACAGAAGAGCTATGATTACTACGTAAAAGAGTTCCTGAAATATACCGACGCATCCTGGGAGGGTGCACAGGAGAAAGCCATCGAGTATGCGATCGACAAAGTAAGAAGAGAGTGCGATCAGGGATGGCAGGGAATTGAGTATAAACTGAACACTGTCGGCTCTTCCCGCGGTGATTATCCGTTCGTTACCGTGACCCTCGGCCTTGGAACGAGCATGTTCGAGAAGATGATTTCCATCTCCCTTCTCGAGGTCCACAAAAACGGACAGGGCAAGAAAGGCCACAAAAAGCCGGTGCTCTTCCCGAAAATCGTCTTCTTATATGACAAGGCAATTCACGGAGAGGGCGGCATCGCAGAAGATGTCTTCGAGGCAGGACTTGACTGTTCTTCCAAGACGATGTATCCGGACTGGCTGTCGATGAGCGGCGAGGGCTACATCGCCGAGATGTACAAGAAATACAAGAGAGTCATCAGCCCGATGGGATGCCGTGCTTTCCTTAGCCCGTGGTACGAGCGCGGAGGCATGGAGCCGGCAGATGAGAACGACAAACCGGTCTTTGTCGGACGTTTCAACATCGGAGCCGTTTCCCTTCATCTTCCGATGATCCTGGCAAAATCCCGTTCCGAGAACCGCGATTTCCACGAAGTGCTTGACTTCTACCTCGAGATGATCCGCGATCTGCACAAACGGACCTACGATTACCTCGGCGAGATGCGTGCATCCACGAACCCGCTGGCTTACTGCGAGGGAGGTTTCTACGGCGGCCACTTAAAACCGTCCGACAAGATCCGCCCGCTGTTAAAGCCGATGACCGCATCGTTCGGTATCACGGCGCTGAACGAGCTGCAGGAGCTTTACAACGGAAAATCTCTTGTTGAGGACGGACAGTTCGCACTCGACACGCTGAAATATATCAACGACAAGGTTGCCGAGTTTAAGAAAGAGGACGGCATCCTCTATGCGATCTACGGCACACCGGCAGAATCCCTGTGCGGCCTGCAGATAGAGCAGTTCCGCAAACAGTACGGCATCGTCCGCAACGTTTCGGACCGCCCGTATGTGAGCAACAGTTTCCACTGCCACGTAACCGAGGACATCACCCCGATCCAGAAACAGGATCTCGAGGGACGTTTCTGGGAGCTCTGCAACGGCGGAAAAATCCAGTACGTGCGCTACCCGGTTGGCTACAACAAAGGTGCGATCAAGACCCTGATCGAGCGTGCAATGGAGCTCGGCTACTACGAGGGCGTCAACCTGTCCCTGGCTTACTGCGATGACTGCGGCCACCAGGAACTCGACATGGATGTCTGCCCGGTCTGCGGTTCCAAGAACCTGACAAAGATCGACCGTATGAACGGCTATCTTTCCTACAGCCGTGTCCATGGCGACACACGTCTGAATGAAGCAAAGATGGCAGAAATTGCAGAAAGAAAATCCATGTAATCATCCATGAAATAATCAAAAGCCTCTGAGAAAAGTCCGGTGTGAATGTGACTTTCCTCAGAGGCTTTTTGGGTATTGCATCCGGTGGAAGCTGCCGGCGGCAGGGACTGCAGATGATGTGAGAATTAATCTTCGACATCGCGGGTAATATTGCGAACCCAGATGTACTTTTTATAATGATGATAAACGGCAGGAAGCTTTACAATTTCATCGAGATTTACAATGCAGTAAACCACCATAACCGGAAGCTTCAGCCAGAATGCGGCAAGAAAGCCAAGCGGTACAGAAAAGCACCACATAGCGCCGATGTTTCCCTGCATATCAAATTTCGCATCGCCTCCGGCACAAAAGATACCGTCGAGAACGGTGGTGTTGACCGATTGTGCCATCAGGTTCAGACCGCAGAAGAGAAGCATGTACTGCAGGTACTCGGCTGCGGTATCGGAAAGTGGGGCAAAATGAACGATGGCTGGGGAAATGAGCATCAGCAGGCCGCCGGTCACAATGCCGATGGCAATGGAGAGATGGCTTAAACGTCCTCCATACTCGCGGGCTTTTTCCAGCTCGTTCGCGCCGAGCAGATTTCCGATCAGAACCCCGGCACCACCGCTCACACCGCGGATCAGGCAGGAGAGAAGACTCTTGGCAATCGAGGTGATGGAGTTTGCCGCAACGGCATCGCTTCCCATATGTCCCATGATAACGGAGTACAGAACGTAGGCAATTCCCCAGACGAGGGAGGCCGCAAGCACGGGAAGCGTGTAGCGCCAGAAGTCTTCTGAAAGTATTTTCCCTGCGGAAGAGAAGAGGCGGTTCCAGAGAATCCGTACACGCTCCGGTTTCTTTGTCTCGAGATAAGCCCAGATCAGTTCCACAACGCGGGCAGCTACCGTTGCATAAGCTGCTCCGCGGATCCCAAGTGCCGGAGCACCGCAAAGACCGTAGATGAGGATGGCATTTAAAATGATGTTCAGTACAACCGCAGTGGAACTGATGCGGGAGCTGACTGCTGCATGACCGGTGTTTTTCAGCAGGATCAGATAGACCTGCGAAATACCGCAGAGTACGTAGGAGAGTGCAACAGCGCGTAAATACTGGCTTCCGCTTGCAACCAGGGCCGCATCATTTGTAAAGATGCGCATCAGCATTTCGGGACAGAAACCGGCAAGGATGGTAAACAGGCCGGAGAACAGCAGGTTGGTGCGAAGTGCGATCGGAATCACTTTTTCGATCGAAGCGGCATCCTGTTTCCCCCAGTACTGCGCTGCCATAATACCGGCGCCCGCCGCGATGCCTGAGATAAAAAGGCTCAAAACAAACTGCACCTGTCCGGCCAGTGAAACAGCAGACAACGAAGTCTGATCAATCCAGCCCAGCATGATCGCATCCGTTGCGCTGACGAGAGCCAGCATAAAATTCTGGATCGCAATCGGAAGGACGAGGAGTTTTAGTTTCTGGTAAAATTCGTCCTTAAAATTCATTCGTGTTTTCATAAAAATTCCCCCAAAGTATAAATAGTAGTTTCTGCTGTATTATAGCGGAAAGAAAATGGGAAAACAATGGCTAAAACAAGCTATTTTCTGGTCAATGTTGACATTCTCTGTATAATATAGAAGAAAAAGAACTTTTCCGGTGCCCGTGTCCGGTACGCCGGAAAGCGGAGAAGAAGTTTGATCAGAAAATCAGGTTTCCTTCAGCAGAAACTCCAGGATTTCTGCTATCAGAATAAATATGCCGGCAGCGGCTGTCTTTATAAAATCCAGAAATCCATGCAGGAGCTGGAGAAGCTTTTGAAAAAGAAAGATAAGAAACGGAAGTAGGTTCGGCTGCCATTGGAGCCGTCGTCGAAACAAACGGAAATATACGAAAAAATTGTGAAATTTAATAGAATTATAAGACCTGTTTTCGCTGTTTTTAACAAAAGTAAAGAAACAGTGAAAAAAAGGTTGCTTTTTTCGGAAGAATCCTTTATAATCTTATTTGTGTTCAGCGAGTGGATCATCCAATGAAACACAGAAAAACAAAAGTAAGCGCCTTTAGCTCAGTTGGTAGAGCAGTAGACTCTTAATCTATTTGTCCAGGGTTCGAGTCCCTGAAGGCGCATCGAAAGCACTGTTTTTGCAGACCTGAGAGCTGCGGGGACGGTGTTTTTCTTGTTTTACGGGCGGAATACCGAAAATCTACGTATCAACTTTTCCTATCATCATAGCATCTCCAAATGAGAAAAACCGGCAGCAGAGGGATCCTTTCTGACATGGATCTTTCCGCTGCCGGTTTTGTCTTTCAGAGCAAAAAATTTAGTAATTCTTCAGCTCGCTCGCCGAATCAATAATAATCTGGCAGCCCGGCTGAACATTTTTCAGAATCGTGATCATCTGGTCTTCCGGGACAGAAATGCATCCGCCGGTCGGCCGGTTTGTGCTGCAGTGCAGGAAGATGGCAGAACCGACACCCGGAGTGCAGTTTGGATTGTAATCGAGGGACAGAACGTAATGATAGGCCGGATTGATCTCGATGATGTGCTCCGCGGAATTCCAGGCTTTCGGTGTTGTCTTCGTCGTGACGAACTGATTGTAGTATCTGGAATTTACATCATCGACCCAGTAATACGTATCATCCACCTGGGTATAGGAAAGTTCCGTTCCGGGATTCGGGAGAATGCCGAAGGCATACGTAAAGCTGAACTGTCCGCGCGGTGTTTTGCGGTTCCATTCGGTAGTTTCGCCTACACCGCCGTATCCGACATAGCCGCTTGTACAAAGATCCTCGTTCCAGGTGCCGTCCGCATCTTTCGTTACCATGGCCACTGTCACACTGGTGCCGCCAGAACTTTTCTTTTCATTTTCAAATCCCCCTTACATGCAGAAATGTTTTTTACAGAAACCGTGCCTCCATCTTACAGATCGGGTTTCCGATTGAGGAAAACTTCTCCTCATATTCCGTCATTACATTTCCTTCTGAGAGAACCACATCGTGGTGCAGATCGTATGTGAATGCAGTGAGTTCCCATCCCTCTGCATTTTTCATCTCCTCAAGAGAGAAGTCAAACAGATCTTTATTATCGGTTTTGAATTCCAGTGTTCCGTCCTTCTTTAAAATCTTCTCGTACCGTGCAAGAAACTCATGCGACGTCAGTCTCCGCTTCGCATGGCGGTCCTTCGGCCACGGATCAGAGAAGTTGAGGTAAATGCGGTCCACTTCGCCTTCTGCGAATACTTCCGGAAGCTGGCGCGCGTCCATGCGGATGAAAAACAGGTTTTTAAGTTCTGTTTCTAATTTTTCACGTTTCTGTACCGCGCGGAGCAGTACGCTGTCGTACATCTCAATACCAATGTAGTTGATCTCCGGATGCAGAACCGCCATATCCATCAGGAAGCGTCCTTTTCCCATTCCAACCTCAATATGAATCGGATTTTCATTTCCAAAAACCTCAGCCCACCGTCCCCGGCAGCTCTCCGGTTCCTGCACAACGAACGGACAGGAAGCAATCACATCTTTTGATCCTCTGATATTTCTAAGGCGCATATGCGTAAAATTCCTTTCTTAAGTGATAAATATTAGAATAAAAGCCAATCATATCTAGTATATCATAGCTCCCGAAAAAGCAAAACAGAAAAATCCCGTTTTCAAATTTTCGAAGTTTTCAAAATACTGTATACAATATCAACCTGCACATAGCATTTCTTATCAGCAATATGACAATCGGATTGGATCCATATCGAAATCATATGAGGGGCCATCTTTTGGCTATTGATATTGGAAGAAAAAATATGACCCATTGTCTATTTTTAATCAAAAAGTCGATCGAAATCCCACTTTTTTTTACGATTTCAATATGTCAACTTTGGAAAAAAAGGTGTAGAATACTAACAGCAAAGATGCAGGAGTTTCTCCTGTACTTTTTGCCCTGTATATCAAAATTGGTCAGTGGACCAGGTTTGATTGTTATGCAAATATCATAAGGAGGGAAAGCGATGCTATGGAATCTGTAATTAACAAACTTGCAGAGATCGAAACGGCTGCTACTAAGATTATGCAGGCTGCCGAGAATCAGAAGAAGCTCCAGGATGAGCAGCAGGAAGAGCGGATTGCAAAATTCGATGCAGATCTGGAAGCAGAAACGGCAAAGCGGATTGAAGAGATTACAACGAAACTTCATTCTACTACAGATGCGGATCAGAAAAAGCAGCGGGACTCTGCCGCCGAACTTCTATCTTCACTGGACGCTTATTACGAACAGAATCACGGAACACTGTCCACGCAGATTTACGAAAACATTATAAGGAAGTGAAACGATGAGCGGTCTATTATCCTACAGCGGCCTTACCACAAAGATAAGAGCCATGCAGAGCCATCTTTTAAACGACCAGAATTTTCGGGAAATCGTGGAACTGGAGAGTGTACCGCAGGCAGTTTCTTACCTCAAGCAGCATAAAGGCTATGAGGATCTGTTTGAGGGCTACAACGAAGCTGACCTTCACCGAGGTCAGATCGAGAAAATGCTGCGCCTGACGGTGTACCGGGATTTTTCCAAGCTGTACCGTTTTGCAAATGTAGAGCAGAGAAAGTTTCTTGCACTCTACTTCAAACGATACGAAGTGTCCGTTATCAAAGAATGCCTGAACACGGTATTTGATCACCGTGATGTGGTATTGAACCTGTCCATATTCGACGAGTTCTTTAACAAGCATTCCCAGCTGGACATCAATCTTCTGGCGTCCTCCAGGACGATCGAAGAACTGATTGCGAACCTGAAAGGGACAGAATATTATGCCCCGTTGTCGCAGCTCGCGGATATCGAGCGTCCGACCCTGTTCGACTATGAGATGACCCTGGATCTGTATTACTTTGCACAGATGTGGAAAGACAGATCAAAAGTAGTGACAAAGCGGGATCTGGAAGAGCTGACCGCTGCATGGGGAAGCAAGTTTGACATGCTGAACCTTCAGTGGATCTACCGTTCCAAACGCTATTATCACATGACCAGCGCACAAATCTACGCCCTGCTGATTCCGGTTCATCACCGGCTGAAAAAGGATGTGGTAAAGGCACTGGTAGAAGCCGAGAATATGAGTGCATTTTCCCAGCTGCTGGAACAAACCTATTATGCGAAACGGTATGATTCCTTCAAGGTCGATACGCTGGAATCCATGTATGCAGCCATTATGAAGCACATACTTTCCAGTGAATCCAGACAGGATCCTTATTCCGTTGCCACAATATACTCATACCTCTATCACAAAGAGCACGAGGTAAACCGGCTTATTATTGCACTCGAGTGCGTACGTTACCGTATCAGCGCTGACGAGGCAATGCAGCATATCGCAAAAACTTAATACACGGGGAGGTGTACTCATTGATTGTCAAGATGAAATTTTTGAGCATCACCGGGCCGAAAGCCGACATTGACCGTGTGGTCAACACTTATCTCTCAAAATATGAGATACATCTGGAAAACGCTCTGACGGAGCTGTCTACGATGCAGAATATCACACCGTATATCCAGATCAACCCATACAAAGAGACCTTAAAACAGGCGGAAGATTTTACAGCACTTCTGCCGGAAGAGAAGCGTACCACCACGAAAAGACTTTCCCTGGAAGATGCCATCAACTGCGTCCACGGATTGGATCACACCCTTGGCCAGTTGAACCAGGAGCGTACAGAACTGGAAGCAAAAAAGAAAGACTTGATGGAAAAAGCACAGAAAATCGAGCCGTTCCAGGATCTGCACTGCAATCTTTCCTCCATTCTGGATTTCCACTTTATTAAATTCAGATTCGGAAAGATCACAAAAGAGTATTACAACAAGTTTGAGAGCTACTGCTATGAGAACAGCGATACGGTATTCTACCGCTGCCATTCCGATGAGCAGTATGTATGGGGCATTTACTTCTGCCCGAGAGATCAGGTCACGAAAGTGGACGCCGTATTCTCATCCCTGCACTTCGAAAGAATCTACGTTCCGGACGAGTACAGCGGAACGCCGGAGGATGCTTACGCAGCACTTCAGGCAGAAATCAAAAAGACAGACGATGCACTCAGCGAGTGCTCACGGAAACTGGCAAAATGCCTTTCGGATTCCGCAGAGGATCTGGTTTCAGCAAAAGAGCAGTTAGAGCAGCTCTCCGGCAACTTTGATGTCCGTCGCCTGGCAGCCTGCACGAAATCCAAGAAGGAAACCTTCTATATTCTGTGCGGCTGGATGTCGGAAAAAGATGCCGATTCCTTCCAGAAGGACATCGAAAACGACACAAATCTCTTCTGCTTCATCGAGGATGATGCAAACAACGTTCTGCGTCAGCCGCCGACAAAGCTGAAAAATCCGAAAATCTTCCGTCCGTTTGAGATGTACGTGAAGATGTACGGACTGCCAAATTACAATGAAATTGACCCTACGATTATCGTAGGACTTACCTATGCATTTATTTTCGGAATCATGTTTGCCGATGTAGGACAGGGACTGTGTCTGCTGATTGGCGGCGCACTGCTGTACCACTACAAGAAGATGGATCTGGCAGCGATCATGAGTACCTGCGCGGTATTCTCTGTGATCTTCGGATTCCTGTTCGGCAGCTTCTTCGGATTTGAGAATGTCATACCGGCCCTCTGGCTGCATCCGAAGGAAGCGATGACAACGCTTCCGTTCATCGGTTCGATGAACACCGTATTTGTCGCAGCGGTTGCATTTGGTATGTTCATGATTCTGACAGGAATGGTTCTGCATATGATCAATGCAGCAAGAAACCATAAGCTCGGCGAGCTTCTGTTCAGCCAGAACTCCCTGGCAGGCTTCATTTTCTACGGAGCCCTTGCCGTTACACTCGTTCTCCTGTTCAGCGGCCATAAAGCTCCGGCTGTCGGCGTGATGGTAGTCATGTTCGGTATTCCGCTTCTTGCGATCTTCTTAAAAGAGCCACTGGAGCGTATGGTAGAGAAGAAGGGCAATGCATTTCCGGAGACCGGAAAGGGAATGTTCTTTGTACAGGCATTCTTCGAACTCTTCGATGTGCTTTTGAGCTACTTCTCCAACACAATTTCCTTTGTCCGTGTCGGCGCATATGCAGTCAGCCATGCGGCTATGATGGAGGTTGTCCTGATGCTCGGCGGAGCAACAGGCGGCGGCAGCATCAGCTGGCCGGTTATTGTTCTCGGAAACGTCTTCGTTGCCTGCCTTGAGGCATTGCTGGTAGCGATCCAGGTACTGCGTCTGGAATATTACGAGATGTTCAGCCGGTTCTATGAAGGAGACGGAAAACCGTTTGTTCCGTTTTTGAAAAAAGGCGAGAAATAAAAGAGGATTCAGAGCCATGCAAAATGGAAGCGAATATGGCGGGAAGCTGTATCGGGAAAAAGTGAAAATGGCTCCGGATCGCAGCAAAGAGTAAATTTAATGAATTAACTTCAGGAGGAAAACTATTATGAACTCAGCATTTGTACAGGTACTTACTGCAATCGCAATGGTATTAACCATCGTTGTTCCTATGACTTATTACTTCAAAGGTGAGCACAACAAAAATCGTTACAAAAAATCCTGTCTCTTATACACATCTCCGAGCCCACGAGACACTCGCTAATCTCG
>ENA-OXZS01000269-OXZS01000269.1-human-gut-metagenome-genome-assembly--contig:-NODE-269-length-11000-cov-4.320146_pt1 | contig 11000 bp, 8 predicted proteins | sample MGYA00243418_ERZ652800 | MGnify/ENA primary metagenome ERZ652800 (study PRJEB26926, sample SAMN06164501) | human gut metagenome | biome: ENVO:00009003; feature: ENVO:2100002; material: ENVO:00002003...
CTTCAGTGCGATGCCGATAACCTTCGAGCGGAAGTCGGTAGCGCAGCGCAGCATATCGCCGATGGTGGTGCCGAGCAGGTTTTTCGGCGACATATTGCCAGCCTTAGAGTCGGTGCCCACGCCCTTCACTGTGGGGTCGTCGGTGCAATAAATGCGCTTACCGTCGAGATAGAAGTCGTTGCCCGGGATGCCGTTGGCAGCAGGCACGGCGCCTGTGTAGATGGAGGAGTGTCCCACGCCGGTGATGGTAGGCACGTAGTTGAGCATCTGGTTGTCGCACGAGAAGCCTTCAGCCATGAGGCGCTTCATGCCGCCTTCGCCGAACTTGTCGTAGTAATAATACATGTAGTCCCAACGCATTTGGTCGATAACAAGACCGACAACGAGCTTCGGACGAGCTACTTGTGCAGAGGCGGTGAGCGCCACGATGCACACGAGGAGTGATAGGAAGATTTTTTTCATTTTGTGTTTTGGCTTTTTTATTGTTGTTTTGTTTGCTTGCTTGTTTGTTTGCTGATAGGCCTTTCTAAGCCTTCTTGAGCCTCTTTAAGCCGAGGGTACTAAGCCTCTTTAAGCCTTTCTAAGCCGAGGGTGGGGAGGGGCTTAGTACGTGAACGAGCTGCCTCCGAGGAACTCTCTCAGGAGCGAGGTCGGTGGGAGCACGGAGTGGTCGATGGCGTTGAAGTAGCTGAGGAACTTGCGCAAGCGATAAGCTTCGGCATACTCCTCGCAGTTCTCCGGCACTTGTTCGAGCAGCGGCTCTGCCTGTGTCTTGATGGCAGCTAATTCGTATATCATCGCTGTGTTGAACATGGTGTCGGCGTTCTCCTGATAAGGGAATATCCACTTGTTTTCGCCGGCACGCACACTGGGCCAACGGCGTATGGTGTCGCGAGCCGAACAACCACGATACTTATAGTCGCGCACGATGCGGCGGAGCAGTCGGTTGTCGGTGGTAGGGATGTAGTTGTGCTCGTCGAGCAGTATGGTGGTGAGTGCCGAGGCGTACACACGATACTTCAGTTTCTCGTCGATCTGCGCCGTCAGTTCGGGGTTGAGCGCGTGGATACCCTCCACCACGAGCACGTCGTTCGGCTCCATGCGCATCAGCTTGCCACTCATCTCGCTTCGACCGGTCTGGAAGTTGTAGCGCGGCAACTCCACCTCCTCACCGGCGAAGAGCTGCAGCAGCTGTTTGTTGAACAGTTCGAGGTTGAGCGCGTAGAGCGACTCGTAGTCGTAGTCGCCCTGAGCGTCGAGCGGAGTCTTGTCGCGGTCGACGAAGTAGTCGTCGAGCGAGATAGGCACGGGGCGGACACCGTTGCAGAGCAGCTGTATGGAGAGACGCTTGCACGTCGTGGTCTTGCCCGACGACGACGGACCAGCGATGAGCACCATCTTCACACGCGACTCGTGTGCGATGTTCTCCGCAATCTTCGCGATCTTCTTCTCCTGCAATGCCTCCGACAGATTGATGATATCGATGGTGTGTCCCTGGTTCACAGCCTCGTTGAACGTGCCTACGGTAGACATGCCAAGCAGGTTCTGCCAGCGGTGATGCTCCTGGAAGATGTCGAACATCTTGTCTTGACGCACCAGTGCTCCGAGCTGCGTCGGGTCCTCGCGCGAGGGTATGCGCAGCAGCAGACCGTCGTAGTACTTCTCTACACCGAAGAGTGTGAGCTGCGCCGTGTTGATGAGCATCGTGCCGTAGAAGTAGTCGACGAAGCCCTCTATATCATAATATGTAGTGTAGAGCTTACCCGTAGTGCGCAGCAGCATCGCCTTCGACTTATAGCCGAGCCCTTCGAAGAGGCGTATCGCCTCGTCGGTAGGTACCTGGTGGCGACGTATCTTCAGACGGCGGTCGACGAGGCTCTGCATCTCGCGGCGTATCTTGTCTACGTCAGCCGTGGTAACGGGGCGACCCAGGCGCAGGTCGCAGTAGTAGCCGTTGCTCACCGGTATGTCGATGACGACGTTGCTCTCCGGAAACAACTTGTGCACCGCCTTGCAGAGTACGAAGAAGAGCGTGCGTGTATAGGCGCGGATGCCCGATGACGACGTTACGTCCAAATACTCAATGTCCTTCGGGTTGTACACACGATAATGCAGTCCTTCGACCTTGTTGTTCACCTTTGCGCTCACCGGAGGGTAAGGCATCTGCACATCAAGCTGAGAAAAAATGTCAGAAAGTGTACTTCCTGTTGCTACTTTCAAAGTTTTTTTATTATTTTTGCAACGGATTTGTATCATCTGTTTCATTTGGCTAAAGCTTTTAAGGGTTTTACATAGAAATCTATCAAAAGAGGCTTTGAACTACCTATTAAGTACTTGCCAATAACAAAGGTACTCTGTTTTTTCGACACAACGCGCATAAATGCCACATAAATTATATTAAAATAATATGTCGATTTGGATTATTTTTAAGATCATCGGTTCATTGGCGCTCCTCATCTACGGTATGAAGGTGATGAGCGAGGCTCTGCAGAAGATGGCAGGCTCACAGCTCCGCCATATTCTTGGCGCAATGACCACCAACCGTTTCACCGGACTGCTGACCGGTATGTTTGTAACAGCCTCGGTACAGTCGTCTACGGCTACCACGGTGATGACCGTTTCGTTTGTCAACGCCGGATTGCTAACCCTTGCTCAAGCCATCTCTGTTATTATGGGTGCCAACATCGGCACTACGTTCACGGCGTGGATTATGACGCTTGGATTCTCGTTCAACATGGCGAACCTCGTGTTCCCCGCGTTCTTCATCGCCCTGTTGCTCATCTACAGCAAGCGCCACCGTTATATCGGCGACTTCCTCTTCGGTGTGGCATTCATGTTCTTCGCTATCTCTACGCTCGGCGCAACGGGTAAGGAGATGGACCTCAGCCATAACCAAGCAGTGATTGACTTCTTCGCTTCCTTCGATAAGGAGAGCTATCTCACCATATTCTCGTTCCTCGGTCTTGGCACCATACTGACGTTCTGTATGCAGTCGTCGGCAGCCCTCATGGCTATCACCATGGTGCTCTGTTCGTCGGGTGTGCTACCCATCTACATGGGCATTGCGCTTGTGCTTGGCGAGAACATCGGCACCACCATCACCTCCAACATCGCAGCCATGGGCGCCAACACACAGGCACGCCGCGCTGCCTTCGCCCACCTCACGTTCAACGTGTTCGGTGTGATATGGGTGCTCTGCGGTTTCTATCCGTTCATCGACATGGTGTGCAGCTTCGTAGGTGTCAACCCACATGCCGACCATATCGACGCAGCACGCCTCTCGGTAGTGCTCGCTGCCTTCCATACTACGTTCAATGTATGCAACACAGCCGTGCTTATCTGGTTCATCCCGCAGATGGAACGCTTCGTGTGCTACGTCATCAAACCTTCTAACCGCAAGGACGAGGACGACTTCCGTCTGCGCTATATCGGTGGCACTTCAATCATGAAGACACCGGAGCTCTCGGTGCTTGAGGCACAGAAGGAGATACAGTCGTTCGCTGAACGCATACAGCGTATGTTCGGTATGGTACGCGAGTTGCTCGGCGTGAAGGACGAGGCAAAGTTCAACAAACTCTATACACGCATTGAGAAGTACGAGAGTATCTCGGACAATATGGAGATAGAGATTGCCAACTATCTCAACAATGTCAGCGATGCACATCTCTCTGACGACACCAAGGCGAAGATACGCGCCATGCTCCGCGAGATTTCGGAGATAGAGTCAATCGGCGACTCATGCTACAACGTGGCACGCACACTCAGCCGCAAACTCAAGGGCAAGGAAGACTTCACCGAGAAGCAGTACGAGCACCTGCACCAGATGTTGGAGCTCACCGACGATGCGCTCACACAGATGAACGTGATGCTCACCGGCCGTCGCGACTCGCTCGACGTCAACCGCTCTTTCAATGTGGAGAACGAGATAAACAACTACCGCAACCAGCTCCGCTCGCAGAACATCAACGACATCAACGACCACAAGTACACTTACGCCATCGGCACAATGTATATGGACATCGTGTCGGAGTGCGAGAAACTTGGCGACTATGTGGTGAATGTGGTTGAGGCTCGTATGGGTACACGCCAGCACACGGCGTAGAAAAGTAAAAAGGTAAAAGAGTAAAAAAGTAAAAAATAGGGGGTGCACTTGTCTCCGCTCGGCTTTGCCGCTTGCCAGAGCAAGAAGTGCACCAACATAGCAAAGGTGCATTTATTTTTATGTTGGTGCAGTTTTTTGCTTTGTTGGTGCAGTTAGGACAAGTGCACTTTTTGTTTTGTAGGTGCACTTTTTTGCTTTGTTGGTGCACTTGATACAGGTGTACTTTTTTGCTTTGTTGGTGCACTTGAGACAAGTGCACCCCCTATAGAATCTGTATGCTGAGCGTTTGCTTGTCGAACTTAACGCTCTTCCGACCAATATAATCGTCAATGAAGCCTTGGTCTGCCAGCTCGTGCGGCGTGCCGTCGTGCAATGCACCGTCGGCGAGTAGCCATAAGCGGTCGGCAGTCTGCAGGGCAGTCTCAAGGTCGTGTGTAGAAAGAAGAATTGTTTTGCGCTCCTCGTGGGCAAGACGTTGCAATAGCAACATCAAGTCAATCTTGCCAGGGAAGTCGAGGAAGGCGGTAGGCTCGTCGAGCAGTATTACTGGTGTCTGTTGTGCGAGCGACTTCGCTATCATCACCTTCTGCATCTCGCCGTCGCTGAGGGTGCACACGCGGCGTTCAGCCATCGCTGTTATGCCCACGCTCTCGATAGAGTGGCGCACGATGCGGCGGTCGTCAGCGGAGAGACGTCCCCAGAAGCCGGTGTAGGGTGCGCGTCCGAGTGCCACGAGTTCCTCGACGGTCATGTTGCGCACGTCGGGGCGCGAGGTGAGCACGATGGAGAGCATACGCGAGAGGTGGGTAGGCTTCAGTGTGCTGATATTGTTGTCGCCTATCAGCACACTGCCGTCAATCGACGGTTGCAAGCGTGCTATGGTGCGCAGCAGCGTCGACTTGCCCGTACCATTATGGCCGATAAGGCAAGTGAGTGTGCCGGGCAGAGCCGTAGCGTTGAGGTCGGAAGCTACGCAGCACGCACCAAGGGGGTGCAGTTGTCTCAACTGCACCAACCGCTTGGCTTCATTGCTTTGTTGGTGCACTTGAGACAAGTGCACCCCCTGTTGGGTGTTATTGTTTTGCTGGTGCAGTTGAGACAACTGCACCCCCTTTTTTGAGTAGCCAACGGTGAGGTGGCAGAGTTCTATGGAGAGTTCTTCGTTCATTGGCGGTGGAATGTGGCGATAGTGTTATGGTCGTACACCTTGTGGCTCACAAGGCGCACGTTGGTGGGCAGTTTAGGAGCCGCGGTGCCACCACTAACGCAGAACGGAGCCGTCTCCACGCGTATTTCGTCCCACGCATCAGCGTCGATGAACGACTGCAGTGTGCGTGCTCCGCCCTCCACGATGAGCGACTGGCACTTTTCCCGGTGCAGCCATTCGAGCAGTTGCGGAATGACTGGCTTCGAGAAGTCCAAACCCTCGAAGGCAGGCTGACGGCGGTCGATCACTATGCGGCGCGGTGCCTTGCCCGCCCAGTGGCGCACGTCGAGACGCGGCTGTTCACGTTCGTTGGTGATGCGTCCCACGAGAATGGCATCGTTCTCAGCGCGTAGTTTGTGAACAAGCGTCTTTGTGAACGGTGTGGATATGGCGCACGCCACGCCGTTGTCGTCAAGAAAGGCATTGGCGGTCTGCGCCCACTTCAGTATGATGTATGGTCTGCGTTTTTCGTTGAACGTGATGAAGCGGCGGTTCAGCTCGCGACACTCCTCTTCGAGCACACCCACCGTCACCTCGATGCCGGCATCACGCAGCTTCTGTATGCCACGACCCTGCACGGCTGCGAACGGGTCGACGCAGCCCACAACGCAGCGGCGTACACCTTTCCTTATAATAAGGTCAGCGCATGGCGGCGTCTTGCCGTAGTGGGAGCATGGCTCCAGACTGACGTATATCGTAGCTTCGCTGAGCAGCACCTCGTCCTCGGGGCGCACCGATGCGAACGCGTTCACCTCGGCATGTCCTTCGCCGCAGCGCACGTGGTAGCCTTCGCCGATGATACGTCCGTCGGCAGCCACTATAACAGCACCCACCATGGGGTTGGGCTTAGCATTCTGTCGTCCGTTGGCAGCGAGCTGGAGGCAGCGGCGCATATAAAGTTGGTCCATAAATATTCTGTTTACTCAATTGAGAGCTTTTTGGGTTGAGAGTTGAGAATTTAGAGTTGAGAGTTATGATTACCTTTAAAGCTTTAAGAGGACGCTTTATATAGTGCATGAACTATAATGCATATCATAACTCTCAACTCTCAATTTTCAACTCTCAACTAATTAAAGGTCAAACAATGTTTTTTCCTCTCCTGCGTACGCCTCGAAGTATGGCGGTTCGTCGCGCAGCTCGATGTCGTCGTATATGAAGTCGAGCACCACGGTCTCCTTGCCGTCGGGCATCACCAAGCCCATCTTTCCGTCGCGCTGCGCAATGACCGGCAGCGAGCGGAGGTCGTCGACGTAGACATACGGTGTGCGGAGGAAGTCGTAGTGAGCAGGCACGAGCACGTTGCCCTGATGGTCCTTGATGCCGAACTTGCCGTTTTCCTCGTACACCTCGTGATACTGCTCGTACTTCTCGCGTATGCGGTTGAGGTAGAACACCATCTTGCGCTTGTTGTTCACCAGCTCCACGAGGTAGGCGAACGTGTCGGAGTAGTTAGCCATGGCACGTGCGAGCACCACCTTGAAATCGAGACCCGATATCACCTTGCGGTTCAGGTCGATGTAGCGGGCGATAGCCTTTTCCTTCTCGGGCACGGTGAGTGTAGCCAGCTGCTCCTCAAACTTCAGCATGATAGCCTTCGAGCCCTTCATCGCCTTGATATAGCGGTGAATTTGTCGCGCCATCTCGTCGCACACGAACTTGTCTATACGCTCCAATTCGATACTGTCGACATAAGTATCTTCAAAGTTTTCTTGCGTTATCTTCTTTTCCATAGTAACTATTATCTTAGTATATATTTAGGTTATACAAATCAGCATTAATTGCATCTGTACTGCCAAAAGTACTATAAATTTGCGAAATGTCAAAAGAATACATATAAAAAACATCGTTTTTTCTAAAATTAGTAGTAATTTTGTTGCGCATCGAGAGAGCTATAAACATCCGTAAAGAATAGCAATACACATCCTGAAGAAATAACTATAAACATCCGTAATATGAAGAAAATCACTACACTACTGCTCATGCTGTTGCTCGTTGCGACGGCAGCAAACGCAAAGTTCGCCTATTGGGGCTATTGCGACAAAGACATCGTAGGTGCTTATGGCTCCTCTGCCTATGGCAAGGCTGCCATCTACATCCCTGCTGAGGTGGCGCAGCTGTACAAGGGCTGTCAGCTCACAGGCGTGCGTGTCGGCTTAGCTGCCCAGGCAAGCAAGCTGAGCGTGTTCGCTACTACCGACCTTAACGCTACACCATTCGCACAGAAAGTGAGCGACAAGGCTAACAAGGGCAACAACATCGTGAAGTTCGACGCACCATATACCATCACCGGCGAGGCGTTCTACATCGGCTACGAAGTGAGCGGACTGGACGCATGTATCGGTTACGTAGCCAACAAAACAGCCTACTCTAACTATACCGACTTCGGCAACGGATGGGTTGACAACGCCGCCAACGGAGCCAACGCTCTCTCGCTCACCGCACGCATCGAGGCAGACAACCTGCCCGTTGACCTCAGCGTGATGGGCTTGCGCGACATCGCTACAAAGGAGAACGAGCCGTTCAACGTTTCGGCTAAGGTGGTGAACCTCTCGGCTACAAAGCTCTACAGCTACCGCATCGGCTACAGCGTGGACGGCGGCGAGGAGCAGTTCGTAGACTTTGACGAGACACTCGGCGACCGCAGCGAGAACGTGTTCAGCTTCACTCATCCCGGCATCAAGACCAAGGGCACACACAAGCTGAAGGTGCGCGTTGTGGTTGATGAGGATGTGAACCCAGCCAACGACGCAGCGGAGTGCAACGTGATGATGACCTCGATATCTACAACAAAGCGCGTGCTCATGGAGGAGGCTACCGGCATCTATTGCGGCAACTGTCCGCGCGGCATCGTCTCTATCGAGAAGTGCAAGGAGAAGTACCCCGACAACTTCATCGCTATCGCCAAGCACGCCTACGATGGCACACCGTCGGAACTGCGCTGTCCGTCGTACGAATATGCTAACTGGGGCGTATATCCGCAAGCAGCACTCGACCGCCGCGCTGTGTTCGACCCCATTCCCTCTACAACATACCAGTACATGGATGCCATCCTTGAGAAGTGTCCAGCTATTGCCGGCATCGAGACTCAGGCTAACTACGTGGCAGGCGACTATACACATATCAATGTGAACACCAATGTGCAGTTCGTGAAGGATATGACCAACTGCAGCTTCGGCATAGCATACGCCATCATCGAGGACGGCGTGACAGGCTATCAGCAAAACAACGGCTACGCAAATGGCAAATTTGGCGAGCTCGACGGATGGGAGAGCAAGCCGTCGATGGTTTCGGTTACGCTCAATCATGTGGCTCGTGCTGGCTTTGGAATCGTAGGCGGCATCGAGAACAGCATCCCCGTGAACGATGTGTACAGCACTACCATCTACAACCACAACACCGTGCTCAACGTTCCGTCGAACGTGCAGAACCGCAATAATATTAAGGTAGTGGCATTCCTCATCAACCGTGGCGACCACGGCTACGTGGAGAATGCCGTAGAGGTGCCCGTGCTTGAGGCTGGCGAGACCTCTATCGCCGACATCACCTCTACACCGGCACCCGACCTCAGTCTGCGCAACGGCAGCATCGTTGCCGACGGCTTCGACGGCACACTGCAGGTGTACACTGTAGGCGGACAGCTCGTGAAGAACGCTTCGCTCGCTCGTGGTATGTACATTGTGCGTGGCACCAACGGCAAGCAGAACTTCGTGAAGAAGATAATGTTCTAAACAACCTAAACCATACTAATTAAAACAACGAAAAAATTATGAAGAAGATAACCTCATTACTGCTTATGCTGCTGTTCGCTGTGACAGTGGCTAACGCAAAAAATACCTACTGGGGCTATGCCGGAAAGACGGCAGCCGACCTTCCGTATGGTAGCATCGGCACACGTCAGGGCAAGGCTGCCATATATATTCCTGCAGAAGTGGCACAGATGTACAAGGGTCTGAAGGTGACCGGTATGCGTTTCTCGCTCACCGACAAGGCTGAGACCGTGAAGGCGTTCGTGGCAAAAGACCTCAATGGTGCGTATGCTACGGAGAAGATGGCGGACATGGGCAACAAGGGTCTCAACTCAGTGCTCTTCGACGAGGCATACACCATCACTGGCGAACCGTTCTACTTGGGCTATGAGTACACCAGCGACATCAACGTCGTGGGTGTTACGGATGAATACTGCGAAGGTGCCAACTTTACCGACTTTGGCAAAGGATGGACAGACAACACCAAACTTACTCCCGACAATGCACCCGCTCTCGCTCTGCAAATGCGCGTAGAAGGCATAGAGCTACCAGTTGACGTGGCTATCTGTGGCGTGAAGAAGGTGGTGACAAACGTTGGTAGCACCTACGAGATAAAGGGCAAGCTGCTCAACTTCGCAGCTGCAAAGATAACATCGCTACGCATTGGTTATACGATCGGCAACGCAGAAGAGCAGTTTGCAGACATCGAGCAGACCGTCGCTGCGCGTGCTGAGGACGAGTTTGCCATCACCTGCAACGCTCCCGATGCAAAAGGCTGCGAGAATATGAAAGTGCGCCTCGTAGAGGTGAACGGCAAGGAGGATGCTTACGCAGCTAACAACACATACGCTTCGACCATCGTCACTGCCAACGTGCAGGACGTAAAGCGTGTATATATGGAGGAGTACACAGGCATCAAGTGCCCGTGGTGCGTGCGTGGCATCGAGGAGATATCGCAGAACCACACCAAGTTCCCCGGACAGTTCGTAGCTATGGCGAAGCATTGCTACAGCGGCACACCTACCGAGTTGGAGTGTCCGTCATATACATACAGCGCAGGTCGGGGCTTCCCGAGAGGTACTTACGACCGTCGCCGTACAAACGGTCTTGACATTACCGATAAAAACGAACTCTATGTGAAGGCGTTCATCAACAAAGGCTCTGTGCTCGGTATCGACGCTATCGCAAACTTCACCGACGCCGACCACTCGAAGGTGACCGCAACGGCAGTTATGAAGTTCAACCGCGAACAGACCAACGCCAACTACGGCTTGGCATTCGCCGTGATTGAGAACGACGTGACGGGCTACAAGCAGAGGAACGCTTATGCTGGTTCTACAAAGTCGTACTACGGTTGGGAGAAAAAGGGGAAAGAGGTAGAACTTGACCTTCAGCACGTGATTCGCTTGGGCTACGAGGTGAACGAGGGCATCAGCGACGTGTTCCCGAAGCAGATAAACAGCGGTGACGCATTCAGCCACACCGTGGAGCTGAACCTGCCTAAAAACATTCAGGACTACAAGAACCTGAAGCTCATCGCCTTCGTCATCGACCGCAACTCGAAGTACGTTGAGAACGTGGTTGAGGTGCCTATCAAGGAGATGCAGCCCACAGAGACTGCCATCCGCGACATCAACAACATGGAGACACCTACCATCACCTTCCTCAACGGCTACATCGACGCACAGAACTTCGACGGCAAGATCAGCGTCTACACCATGGACGGCAAGGCTGTAGCGAACACCAACCTCAAGCCAGGCATGTACATCGTGCGCCTGACCAAGGGCAAGCAGACATTCGTGAAGAAGATTGTGCTCTAAGCACGCTTACGGCATACAGTAAGGCGCCAGAACTTGTTCGAGTTCTGGCGCTTCTTGTTTAGGAGGGTATGGCATCCTGCCATACCCACGCCGCCTTCCTCTCTGCTATCCTTACGCCTTCTTGC
>ENA-OXZS01000276-OXZS01000276.1-human-gut-metagenome-genome-assembly--contig:-NODE-276-length-10771-cov-6.442609_pt1 | contig 10771 bp, 10 predicted proteins | sample MGYA00243418_ERZ652800 | MGnify/ENA primary metagenome ERZ652800 (study PRJEB26926, sample SAMN06164501) | human gut metagenome | biome: ENVO:00009003; feature: ENVO:2100002; material: ENVO:00002003...
ATCCCACCTTTTACAGAAGAAATCAAAGACCTGCTTTTGACGAAAGCATCTGAGGATTTTGACTGGAGTGATATTTCACCGACTATTTTTGGAGCAGTTTTTGAATCTACTTTAAATCCGGAAACAAGAAGATCTGGCGGGATGCACTATACATCCATAGAGAATATTCATAAAGTGATAGATCCGCTGTTTCTTGATGATTTGAAAAAAGAATTTAAGGAGATTCAAGCGGTTACTGTTCGGAGAACAAAAGAAAAGAGGTTGGATGAATTTCAGAATAAACTTGCATCTCTCACGTTTTTAGATCCGGCGTGTGGTTCTGGAAATTTCCTCACAGAAACCTATTTGTCGTTGCGGCGGCTGGAGAATGAGGTGATTCGTGAAAGAGTTGGCGGTCAGATAACATTGGGAGAAGTCCATAACCCAATCAAAGTGTCTATCCAGCAATTTTATGGAATAGAGATCAACGACTTTGCTGTTACCGTTGCAAAGACAGCTCTTTGGATTGCAGAATCGCAGATGTTGGAAGAAACCAAAAATATTGTCTATGGCTTCAATGATGATTTTCTTCCGTTGAAGACGTATGTAAATATTACGGAGGGTAATGCACTTAGGATAGATTGGAATGAAGTGGTTCCGGTAGAACGATTGTCCTATATAATGGGGAATCCACCGTTTGTTGGATATTCGTATCAATCAGAAAGCCAAAAGAAAGACATTGAGAATGTATATGTAGACGAAAATGGAAAATCAACTTCAACGGCAGGTAAAATCGACTATGTTGCGGCATGGTATTTTAAGGCTGCAAAAATGATGGAGGGTTCAGAGGTTAGAACGGCATTTGTTTCTACTAATTCCATTACACAGGGAGAGCAGGTGGCTTATGTTTGGGCTGAACTATATAAACAGTTTGATATTCATATAGATTTTGCACACAGGACATTTGTATGGGGAAGTGAGGCAAAATTAAAAGCGGCGGTTCATTGCGTTATTATAGGTTTTAGCACATCAATGTCAAAGGGAAAATGTCGTTTGTATGATAATGGAGCGGTTGAAGAAACGGTACAAATTAGTCCGTACCTAATAGATGCTCCGATTACTTTTATTAACAGTCGTACTAATCCATTATGTAATGTCCCTAAGATAACAAATGGAAATAAACCAGTGGATGGGGGATATTTGTTTTTGTCACCAGACGAAAAAGATGAACTCATACAAAATGAGCCAGAATCTAAAAAGTTCGTTCGCAGGGTTTATGGAGCAGAGGAATTTATAAATTCTAAAGAGAGATATTGCTTATGGCTGAGAGATATTTCTCCAAAAGAATTAAACAAGTTGCCGATGATAAAAAAGCGTGTTCAACAGGTTCGTGAATTTCGATTGAAAAGCACAAAAGCTGTTACTGTAAAAAGTGCGGATTCACCAACATTGTTTCAACAAATTAGACAGCCAGATGAACCATATATAATTGTACCAAGGGTATCATCGGAAAATAGAAGATATATACCGATGGGATATGAATCGCCAGAAACGATTATAACGGATTCTGTCCAGTGTATTCCAAACGCTGATTTGTATACATTTGGAATTATTACCTCTAACGTACACATGGCATGGACGAGAGTAGTGTGTGGTAGATTAAAGAGTGACTATAGATATTCTGCAAAAATCGTATATAACAATTTTCCATGGCCGGAGCCAACAGAACAGCAGAAACAGAAAATCGAAGAAACAGCACATAGAATTTTGGATGCCAGAGCACTTTTCCCAGACAGTAGTCTCGCAGATATGTATGATCCGTTGACCATGCCAACAGAATTACGTAGAGCGCATATCGCAAATGATAAAGCAGTTATGGCAGCATACGGGTTTGGAACAAAGATGACTGAGGCTGAATGTGTAGCTGAGTTGATGAAACTCTATCAGAGAATGGTAAAAGAAAATTAAGGGGCAGTACAAAATGAAAAATTGTTTTTATTACTGACAAGTGTTCTTTTGATAGGTCTGACTGCTTGTGGAAATAAAGAGCCGGAGTATTCATTGGAATTTATTGAAGGGAAAACAGTGACGATTGAGGATAACGAGTATGTTGGAGCATTCTTCAATTTTACGAATAATGGTGATGCAACTACATATTGTCCAAATGATAATGAAATGAAAATTGGCTTTGAAACATCAAAACTGGTTAATCTGCAATCGAAAGGAATTATTTATTTGTTAGAAAGTAAAATTCGTTCAGACAATAGTTCTACAGCATTGCTTGGATTTGACAATTACAGTTTGGAACATTTAATGCCAAAGAAATGGAGAAATAATTGGGGAGCTTGCGCGACAGAAGATGATGCAAAAAAGAGAGATTCTCTATTACTGACATTGGGGAATTTGGCGATTATTCCGCAAACTTTAAATGCATCTATACGTGATGCTGCATGGAATGTAAAAAAGGCGGGAAAGGGACAAAATAAACCAGGTTTACTTTTGTGTGCGAGCGGACTTTATACATTACATGACGTACTTCAAAAAAATGATTGGAACGAACATGAAATAGAAAATCGTGCAGAATGGCTCTTAGCTAATGCACAGAATATTTGGAAAATATAGAATATTTCAAATCCATAAAAGCTGAATGAAAACCAATATGGGAATTTTACAGGTGGTACAAAATTTGTAAAATTTTCATATTGGTTTTTTGTGATTTGTAAAAAATCATAAATTTGGATACTGAGTAAGGTTTTGGATTTTTATTTTTTATGTATTTTTCAATTTTGGATAAGGCTCCGAAATTGGCAATTTTGCGGAAGTGTATCCACACTTCCTGTCCTTGCTGTTTTTAAAATCACATAGTGATTTCACAGGGATATAGAGATATTTAGTCTATTTTATATCCCTGTGTTGTGACCGGAAAAATTCGGGGAACCAAGTGTATATTTATGCTGAATGTGAGGGACTGGGGAGCACAATCCTCAGCAAGAATCCTACGTCCGGAAAATATCATATTGCTAAAATAGCGATATGGTATTACCGGGGTGGATCTTGCTCTAATGTGTACAGTAACCTCGGCATAAATAGAAAGAATGGGTTTGGGGAATCCCCAGCAAGATAAAAACCTGATGAAAGAACATTTGTCGGAAAGACAATATTGTTAAACACAGGTGGATCTTGCTCTGGGGTAAGAAAGAAGTATCTTTATATTATCAAAATGCTATTTGGAGTTTATGTTGTTGGAAAGTTGTAAGCAGGAAAATAACTTCCGGTTGTCGGTGCAAATATAATGAATAGAAGTGTCCAGTACATTTTTTGTGATGGGTATTTTGGTGGAATCCACTTTTATTTATTTTTGAATAATAAAATTTTGAATCTGCAGCCGATAGAAGCAGATGGTTATAAAAAGCTTTTGATAACTATGAGTGCAAAAACAGATAGCTGCGAAAACTTATTATGAGCTAATAGCAAAATTTGATATTTTGTGATATTGAGGGTATGGGGAATCGTAATCTCCATTAAGTTCGTCAGAGAATCATAATCCAGAAATGGGATTTTGAGTTACTCTAGGCGATACTTGCTTTAGAAAATGATTTGCCATAATGAGTTAGAACATGGGAGGAGGAAGCGTTAAAAAAAGAGAGAGTCATAAGCAACTCTCTCTGTGATAAAATTAAAAAGTTATAGTATCAGTGATTCGGTAAGATTACAAAAATCCTTAACAGGAATATTTTCTTTAAGTGGTAAAGCTGTCTCTAAAAAGGTTTCGTCTGCAAATCTTTCGAGTTCAGAATCAAAATGTATAATTGAAGCATTTGTATTTAATTGATATGGTGGAATTGTAACAAAATAATCATAATCTTCGTAAGAAGGAGTGGCGCAAGAAACTTTGATTTTTCCGCCCAATTTCAATTTTGCAAATTCTCCATAAATGGCAGTTAAGGCTTTTTTTCTTTCTTCATCAGAAGTAATTCTATCTACATATCTAATATACCAATAATCTATATTTCCCTCTTTTAATTCAATTAAATAATCGTATGATCTGGGCGTTCCAGATTTTATTGTCCATTCAACTTTATGCAGACTTGTCATCATGGAAAGTCCACGCATTAAAGTAGAAAAAAACTTTTCATGCACCTGAACAGTAGAGAGATCCAGAGAAAATCCATTGTCTGCAATTATCTTTTTTCGTTCCCGTATTTTCTTAGAAGAATATCCCGTTGCATCATATAATTCTTGGATAAGTTCTGGATCATCAATGGCTTTTGCAATTTTATCAATAGTGCTTTTATATGGTCTTCCAGATCGGGCACCGTTGAGCATTCGTGAAATGGTTGCATTATTTAAGCCTGTTTGTTCAGATAATTCTTTTTGTGTTTTTTTCTGTAAAATGATTTGAAGTATATTGATGAATCTTTCCTGATCGTAAACGCTGTCAGGATTTATTAGTGTGCCTGAATTTGATATAAATTCGTTCATTCAAATCTCCTCTTGACTTCTTTGACTTTGTATAAATTGACTTCTTGTATTTTATCTTATCAATTATATCCCTAAAAATCAATTTAAAACATAAAGAAATCAAAAAATGTTTTATTGATGTTCTTATAAAAGTCAAAGAAGTCAAAAACGTAATTGACATTTTGACATCTTTGCGTATAATGTAAATCAAGAAGTCAAAGAAGTCAAATGAATCAAAAGAAAGGAAGGAGGGCTGTGGATTGAAATATAGGGTTGTTTCGATTTTGAAAGATAATAGACCACGTTTTTTGATTATTTCTGATATTGAAGAAATTGAAATCCTTCCATCAAAGTATTTGAAGCATCTGGATCAGATTAATGCTTCTCCGAATACTGTAAAATCCGCAGCTTTCGCACTTTCATATTATTACAATTTTCTGCAGGAGCAAACGATAGGATTGGATGAGATTACATTGCTATCCTATTCAGAGCAGAATAAACATTTTATTGATTTCTTGTATTGGGTTAAGAGTGGAAAGCATACTGAGCATAATACACAGACGAGCAATAAGACCTGCAATATGTATCTTGGTGCAGTCTTCAGATACTACCAGTTTTTGGCACTGGAAGATGTTTTGCCAATGCTTAAAGTCTTACGAGTAAAAAAAGTATCGTATTTTGACAGTATGGGAGTAAATCATCAAAATGCAGTGAATTCGTTTAAAGGTTTCTTCAAAGAAGAAGAACCTAATCTGGAAGAAATAACATCCGAAGAAATACAGGAGCTGATAAATGCCTGTACGAATGATAGAGATCGATTGCTGATAGCAATGATGGCAGAAACCGGTCTTAGATTAGGGGAAATTCTGGGAATCCATTATACCGAAGATATTGATTTTGAAAGAAGGACGGTTCGGGTAAGGTATCGTGAATCCAATACCAACTTGGCAAGAGCAAAAAATGCAGAATATAGAATTGCTTTGTTAAGTAATACAACTTTTGAGTTCTTGGTTAAGTACATTTCTGATAACCGAAAAAGTCTGATGAACTCGGAGTATCTATTTACAAAATTGACTGGAAAAAACAAAGGAGAGCCATTAGATGCGGATTCTGTGTATAGCATGTTGAAAAGGCTATCCAAAAAAACGGATATCAATTCCCATCCGCATCAGCTCCGACACTATTTTGCGGAGGAAAGAAGAAAAGAAGGATGGGATATGAATGATATTCGTTTTGCTCTGGGGCATAAGAAAGTTGAAACTACCATTAAATACTTGGGTGAAAATAATGAACGATTGATAGAAGCGACAGATCAATACTACTCAAATAATGAAGATTTATACCAAATTGCAGATTTTCTGTAAAAGGAAGGAGGGATTACCTTGGCAGTATTAAAAATTGTTCCGAAGTTATATCAGGAAAAAATATCCGAGAAATTAAAGGAAGAAATATCTTTAGTTACGAATGGAGAAGCAAAATACTATAACCGGTTATACAAATTTTTCCAGTATACAGATATACAGTGTACTGCAGATATTAACTATGAAACGAGAAAAATGTATATGGATTCTCTTGAAAAAGAGGATATTTCAGAAAAATATAAAGCGGAATTAATGAGCTTATTTGATCGTTTAAAAATAGAAAATATACCGGATGTCTATTCACATGGAAATCCCTTCTCTGTAGAACAGGAGTTTTTTAAGCAAGACAAATTGTTTTTGCTGTATGTCCCCAATAAGAAGAAAGCACAATCTTTTCGTCAGGTGGTCGATAAGAATGATTTGTTATGGGACTTAACGAGGATACATTCATCACAGTTGGTGCGACAGACAAAAATATTGCTGTGTGAAATTCTGAATATGGATAAGGTACAAAGACATCGAAGATATTTTTTAGAACCATTAAAAGCACTTATACGGTTTTGCGATAAGTACGGAATAGATGATATTGAAGAAATGGAACAGGCAGACGAAAACAGATTTTATCTGTATTTAAATAATGAGCCGGAAATTATAAAAAAACAGGCTTCTAAGATTGTTGAGTTTGCGAGAAGAACGTTATTTCTAACAGATCCAGAGACAAATTGGCGAGCGTGTATCTGGTATATGGATAGGTTTCAGTTTGATAAATCGAGAATCAATGCCAGTTCACCTGTTAAAAGCCTTTCATTTATTAATATTTACGAAAAAGAAAATCGTTGGTATTTACAATTATACGCAAAATATTTGGTCGGGATATCGGATCTGTCTTTATCAAATATCCGAAATACAATAAGTTTTATTTCACAATTTTTAAAATATCTGGATGGACAGAGTAAGAAAGTAACTGAACTGGAGATACAAGATATAGAGGATTATGTGTCTGTTTTGGATAAGTCCGATATTAAGTATTCTACTTTTAACCGATATATCACACATATGCATACATTTCTACAGTTTTTGAAAATGAAAAATATTGAAGTGTTGAAGTTTTATCCGGAACGATTTTTAAAAAAAGGTTTTTCAGAACACAATGAAAGAAGTGTTCCAGAAAAAACAATTGCTCATCTGATTAAGGAGCTGCCGGCATTCCCAGAGCATTTACAGTTGATGTATTTGATTTTGTTTTGCACAGGAATTAGGAAAAGCGAGGTTTGTACAATAAAATCGGGAGCCTTTTATTCACAAGGCAATGAGAATTGGATGCGCATATATCAAAGCAAAATGCGGAGGGAAAAAGTTATTCCTGTTCCCAGTTTATTGGTTGGATTGGTGAACGATTATGAAAAAAAGTACGGAATAAAAAATGGGGAGTATTTATTCAAAAATAAAAAGGGTGGTGCATTTAATGGACAGACATTTTCAAATCAGATGATTCGGGAGTGTAAGGCACGTGGGATTGCCTGCGGAGATTATATCTTTAGAGCACACGATTACAGACATAACCTTGCAACCTCAATGTACGGAAATGGAGTTTCTATACAAGGGGTACGAGATTATCTAGGACATTCAAGTGAGAATATGACAAAACAGTACATTGATTTCATGCCGGAACGTATTGTATCGGCTGAAGATAAATATTTCTCTAAAAATCAGTCATTTAAATTGAAAGGAGCAGAAGATGATGAAAGGTAATATTAATTTGATTTCGTATGACTGTTATCAACAAGCTACAGAAAAACAGTTGGCAGGGCTGAAATGGAAGGAAAACAGGGTGTACTACATATCTGAGATTCATAATGAAAAGATACAGGATGAGATTTATGGGTATATCGATGATAGATGTAGACGTTTGTCATTATCAACAGTAGTAAATGATATTTACAGATTTGATCTGTTGAAAGAATTTCTGAATGAGAAGTGTACAAGTTATAGCAGCATTACTGATAAAAAATGGGAAGAACTGGAGAGAAGTTATAAAGCATTTTTGTATAAAAAAGGATTGGCGCTGTACGTTAGAAGAAATAGACCGGATAGGCGGAATGTTGAGCAACAAAGTAGCGCTCAGGTTTCTTTTCTGAAAATGTATTATGAGTATGTTGTGAAGTGTAAAACAGCAGATATTCCAGAAAATGAAAAAGATGTATGGGATATGAGAAAGTTGGATATTGTGCCAAGGAGTAATCCGATTCGTGGAAGATATAGATTAGATTTTCGTGAGATCAGGCAGAAAGAATTTAAAGAGATAATAAAGAAAATATTGTATAGCCACTGCCAGACAAAAGCAATGGGTAGTATAAAAGGTGAATTGCGTGGATTCCGTCGGTTTGCTAGTTTCATGTATGATCGATTCCCAGAAGTAAAGCACTTTACAGAAATTAGCAGGGATATGATAGAAGATTATCTGGTTTATATAAAAACGGATACCGGTCTTACATCAGTCAGTTACACGACAGAGCTGTCGGTTTTGGATAATCTGTTGGATGAAATAGGGCGTGAACTGGAAATAGAAAATATATGCAACCTTTTTCTGTCCAGTGATTGCAGAGCATATGATAACGCTTTACCAGAAGCGTATTCAGATGCAGAAATCAGGAGATTTAATTGTGCATTAACAAAATTAAAGCCCCAGTTAGGCAGATGTTTAATAATACATCAGATGCTCGGTACAAGAATAGAGGATACGTTGACTTTGCGAAGAGATTGTTTATCTGAGAAATCTGGACATTATTTTATAACTATTATCCAGCAGAAAACAAGGAAATACAAAAGACCAGTTAGCGATCAGCTGGTAGAATTGATTAGAAAAGCAATAGAAGTTTCAGAAAAGGAGCATCCAGATTCAGAATATATTTTTCTGCAAGATAATGGAAAATTGTATACAGATTCAATGCTGAAATATCATGTAAATATCATGATTTATGAAAATGATATCAGGGATGATAAGGGAAATTATTTTGAGTTTCGTACACATCGTTTTAGACATACTTTTGGAGTAAAACTTACAGAAATGAAATTAGATGATGATAGCATTGCAAGGCTGTTGGGGCATAAGGATACACGAACCATACCACATTATCGGCGGTTAAGAAACGAAGCATTAGCGGAGGATACAAAGGCTGTACGAGATGAAATGAATGAATTATTAGCACAATACAGGAGGGAAAAGGAAAATGCAGAAACACGATAAAATGGTAGCACTGGCAAAAGAAAAAAGTGCGGAAATGACGGAAACAGCAATAACAGCTATTGAAACAATGTATAGAAAAAATATAAAAATTTCAGTTGCTGAACTTACAAAACTAACAGGACTTTCCAGAGGTTTTTTCTATAATAATCCGAATGTGAAACAGGTCATGATGGAATTGAAGGAAAAACAACAGGGAATGATATTGCGAAATCCTAAAAGTGATGCTATTGCAAAAGCACAGGAAGCACGGATTAAGAGTTTAGAACAGAAATTATCCGATAGTGTTCCGAAAAACGAATATGAAAGTCTTCAGAAAAAATATGAAGAATTACAGGTGAAATATAGTCAAATGAAAAAGGGAACACTGTTGAAGATGTACGACCAATTATAGGAAGAAAAGGAGAATATTTTATGCAGAACGAAATTTATGATGAGAAAAATGGACTTACTTATATGTTATGTGGTGATTATTATTTGCCAGAATTGGCACTTACAGATATCGAACCAACTTATGGGAAATATGGGATGCTTCGTAAAAGCTATTTACAGGAACACAGAAAGGCAAAATATCAAATATTGTTGTTACAAGGAAAACTTGTCGAGCATTTGAATCAGATTGATGCAGAAGCAAGGGATAGAGAAGAACAATTAGTAAAACAGATGATGGAGAAAGAAGGAATTACAGAGGAATTAAAAAGGCAAGACAACATGGAATGGACAAGGAGGATGAATACCCTTTGTCATGATGCAGAAGAGATGATTTTGACGGAAATGATATACACGAAAGGATAATGAACTGTATTGGATAGCAAGAATTTTGCAGCCCGGATAGCAAAAAAGTGGAAGTCCGGATAGCAAAAAAAAGGAAGTCCGGATGGCAAGATTCTTGCTGTCCGGAAAGACAAAAAAGTGAGGGATTAAAAATGTTGGTTAAGTACATAATAAAAGTGTTTTTATATTTAATTCTTGCAGTAATGACATTGATTCACTGGTTATTAAAAATTCCGATGATGTTGGGAAATATTTTGCTTTACTTTTTATCAATTATATTTATTCTGACAGGTGTTTTGAGTTATGGATTTGCATTGGAATCTGCAAGAGAATGTGGGCGAATGATAATAATTGGGATGGCATTTGGTGCAATACCAGACTTTGTCCCATTTTTGGGAAAAAGTTTAGAGACATTGGTTGCCAAACTGTTAAGTATGACAAATGAATGAGAAAGTCAATATGAAAGAGGGCTGTGAAAGGCTCTCTTTTCTTTTTGCAACTGTGGAATGGCAAGATAATAACGTTATATACAGTGTATATTAAGTACAGATATTGTATTTCTGCATGATGGGAACATAGGGAGTCCATATAAAGGCACTTAATACAGGACACGACGGAAGTCTCAGTACGGGGCATGCGAACAGTCCGAAGGACATGATAAGCCGTCTGGAAACTATGGTACTGATGGGAATGGACCTTCCCCTCCCTGCAATTGAGCGTCAGATCGCGTCAGGACTAGATATCATTGTACATCTTGGAAGGCTTCGGGATAAAAGCAGGAAGGTGCTGGAAGTAACAGAGGTATTAGGATATTGGGATGGACAGATCCATTTGCAGACGATTTACCGGTATGAAGAGATTCGTAAGGAGGATGAAAATGTAACAGAAAATGAAAAAAAGGATCAGGAAAATAAAGTCCATGGAGAATGGAAAAAAGTTGCGGAACTTTTTC
>ENA-OXZS01000283-OXZS01000283.1-human-gut-metagenome-genome-assembly--contig:-NODE-283-length-10570-cov-3.244318_pt1 | contig 10570 bp, 10 predicted proteins | sample MGYA00243418_ERZ652800 | MGnify/ENA primary metagenome ERZ652800 (study PRJEB26926, sample SAMN06164501) | human gut metagenome | biome: ENVO:00009003; feature: ENVO:2100002; material: ENVO:00002003...
CGAGATTAGCGAGTGTCTCGTGGGCTCGGAGATGTGTATAAGAGACAGGTCTACAACTGTGCGCTCGCTCCTAACCTCAAGCTCTTGTTGCGCGACGTGAACCTCAGTGACGACATCTCTCTGCGCTTTAGCAATGTCGACTGGGAGGGCTATCCACTCTTCGCCGACAACTACGTTGACCGCATTGCCAACTTCCCAGGCGAGGAGCACGTAGTGAATATCTTCATGGAGCTTTCTGCTCTTGGTGTGGCTCAGCCGTTGTCGAGCAACATCCTCGACTTCATCAAGGCTCTGCCCGAATGCGCTAAGCAGCGCGGTCTCACATTCTCTACACCGAGCGAGATCTGCGACACAATGCCAAGCGTAGGCGCACTCGATGTGCCCGACACACTCTCTTGGACTGATGAGGAGCGCGACGTGAGCTCTTGGCTCGGCAACCCGATGCAGCGTGAGGCGTTCAACAAGCTCTATAGCGTAGCCGATCGCGTGCGCATCGCCGACGACCCACGTATCAATCAGGACTGGGACTATCTGCAGGCTTCCAACAACTTCCGTCAGATGACTACAAAGCCGTCGCAGGTAGGCATAGACCGTGGCATTTATGCATCGCCGTTCGACGCATTCACCAACTATATGAACATCCTCGGCGACTTCATCGCTCGCGTTAATTCGCTCTATCCTGAGTCTGTTGACAACGACGAGCTTGCTTCGCTCCTCACCACTATCAAAAATCAAGACGAGGAGATTGAGATGAAGAACAAGGAGATTACTCGTCTGCAGACCAAGATTGAGAAGATTGAGGCTGCTGAGGAGAAGCTCCGCGCTAAGCTTGAGAAGACAAAAGCTCCGAAGGCAGAGACTGCTCCTAAAGCAAAGAAGCCTGCTGCAAAGAAGCCTAAGTCTGCTGAAGTGAAGGAGGAGGCTAAGGAAACTGAGCCAAAGAAGGCTTAGCAATTAGCAATTCCGAACCTATAGAATTAGAAAGATATTAAGGTTCTTGTACAATAAATATTGGTTATAAAGGTTTAAATGCTCTACTGCGTGATGCAGTGGAGCATTTTTACTTTTATGTATTTTGTATTTCTCTCTTTTGCATTGTTTCATGCTAATATCAAACACGTGACAAAATCGGCAGCAAGTTATCTGAGTTTTTCTACCTGCGGTACACTAATAATGCCGCGGCTGAAGTGCAGCAGTCCGTCGGCTTGCATGGCGTTGAGTGCTTCTGATACGTTGAGGCGACTTGTGCCGAGTTCCTGCGCAAGGCGAGTCATCTTTATACGTATCACTTTAGAACCGATAGGCGAGAGGCAGCGTAGTTTAAGGAACGTGGCGATGCGTGCCCGTAGCTCAGTAGGCATTGGATGCCAAAGCTTACGCTCTGCTTTCTGCGCCATTGCTGACACAATGTTAAGCATATTGATACGGAAGATGATAAACTCGTCGGAGATATGCATAAGGTCGCTCTGGCATATCTCCACAGTGTCGCTTTCGTCTACAGATGTGAACGTGCGTGTGTAGTGTGGCGAGAGTCCCATGAAGTGCTCTATTTGTAGGATGCAGGGAGCCTTGATGTGTTCTTCTATCGAGTAGCTGTGGTCGTCGGCATGAGCCACAACCTTCACATCGCCACTCAATAGAATGGCGATGTTGTTGCATTTCTCTCCCTCCTTCTTGATTATTTCGTTCTTGCCGAACTTCTTGAAGCTGAACTTCGTCTGACCGATAATCTGCATGAGGTTGTCGCTTGTGAGACCCTGGAATAATGGTATCTCGCGAAGCTTGTCGTAGAGATTAAGCATTTACTTCAGAATCTTGTCCTCCATAGATGGCGAATACCATACCTGCAACTTGCCTTCGTGGTCGCTATATATGAGATATGCCATCAGTTCGGGGTGCTGTTTGAGCACTTTCTGTGCTTTCTCCATACCCATCACCATGAATGCGGTAGCATAGGCATCGGCTTCCGCGCAGTGTTTGGCGAGCACTGTTGCGGAGAGGATACTGTGCTGCACGGGGTAGCCCGTAGCAGGGTCGATGGTGTGAGCGTACTTCTTGCCACCACGATAGTAGAAGTTGCGGTAGTTGCCACTGGTAGCCATAGCGCGATCCTTCACGTTAAGTACGGTCTGCAGCTCGTTGTTCACGTTCAGTGAGTCGTCCGACGGCTTCGTCACGCCAATCTTCCACGGCAGACGCTTCTCGCTGATACCGTGCGTAACCACCTCGCCGCCAATCTCCACCATATAGTTCTTTATGCCGCGCTTCTCAAGCAGACGCGCTACCACGTCGCAGCCGTAGCCCTTGGCGATAGCACTACAGTCGAGCATCACGCGTGGGTCGGTCTTCTGTATGCGGTGGTTCACGAGCTTCACCTTGTTATATCCAACGATGGCACGCAGCGAGTCGACCATGTGCTTTGTCGGTGGGTTGCCCGTCTTGAAGCCGAACCCCCATGCGTTCACGAGCGGAGCCACGGTGATGTCGAATGCTCCGTCGGTCTTGTCAGAGATGCTCTCTGCCAGGTTGAACACGCTCTCGAACATATCGTTCGTCTCCACGTCCTCTCCGCGGTTGATGTGCGATATGATTGATTCCTTGTTGAACATCGACAAAGCGTCGTCTACCTTCTGTAGTTCGGCGAGGATGTCTGCCTGTATAGACGAGTCGTTCTGATAAGTGATGTGATAGAACGTACCGAATATCTGTCCCTTATCGTGCTGATAAGGCATACTGCGCTGCTGGCGCACTATATAAACTGTTCCGATAATGAGGAACAGGAGGAATGGCAAGCGCCATAGAAGTCTTTTGTTTGTCATAATTATATCTCAAAGATGATGTTGAACGTGCCACCCAAACGGCTTCTGCCTTGTTTTCCGTAGCCCGGAACATACCAAGTGTTGCCAATCTTGCCGTCGTTGTGTGCTATGCGTCTGCGGTAGCGCACCGACCAACCCAATCGGAACGGACCTGCAATCTTAGCATCGACACCGAACACTGCCTCCATCCAATGATAGTTGGCTTTCATGCCCTTCACGTTGTATGTGATATCGTCGCCCCATACGGGGTCTTTCAATCCGTTGCCCGACACGTCAAACTTGTAGTAAGTCATGGCGTAGCGTGCGCCGGCATAAACGCGGTAAGCGTCGTGCTTGTTCTTTGCTATATTGAAGTCCACGCCCACACGCCAGTAGGGAGCCGATGTCTTGTATCTGAGGTTTGTTGTAGGGTTGTCAGCGTCGGCTGTGCCATAGCCTAACTCGAACACGGGGAAGTAGCGATCTTTGAGGTTGATGCGCAGCGCAGCCTCATACTGTCCGTAGTCGCTGAACGCCAGTTGCGTCAGTCCCACCACGTCAGCCGACACTGCCACACCTCGGAAGAACGCCACCGAGTCTTTCTCAGCCTTCGCTGATTTCTCCGCAATGGCTTCTTTCCTGCTCTGAGCCGATACAGTCGTCACTGTAATCAGCAGCAGACTAATTGCTATGACCCTTGAAACGAATGAGGAAGTGCGCTTTACCGTCATTATATGTTACCTTTTTATAATTTATCGTTATGTTTTCTATCGCCTCAGTGGTGAACTTCACGTCCGTGATGGTGTGGAAGAACTGCGGATTGCAGTCGACCGACTCGAAGTGTGGGTTGTTCTCTTTCTCTACCCACACTGTATCCGTTGTTCTCACTTCGCTATCCTTCTGCTTTATCGTGAAGACATACACGTCCGTTGTGCGCTGATAGCTCATCGGCAGTGCGATGCTGTCGAAGTCGGCGAGTCGGTTGATGACGACGGTGTCGTCGTCCTTGTAGTCTATGGAGCGTGGCACGGCTACGGTCAGCGTGTCTTCCATCTTTGTTATGTCGCCGTCGAGTCGGAACGTGGCGTACACGCGGTTGTTCAGCGGACAGTCTATCGACGAGCACGCAGCCAGCATGAACAGTGCCACCATTGCTATGGCTGTTGATATAGTTGATGTTCGCATTTGTTGTTTATGAGTTTGTTTTATTTTTCGCAGCGCAGTGTCTTCTCTATCTGATAGTCGTTGCGGTTCTGCGACGAGCGACTAACGAGGTCGCCGATGAAGCCTGCGAGGAAAAACTGTGTGCCGATCATCATCACGGTGAGCGCAATGAAGAAGTAGGGCGAGTCGGTGATGAGTCGCTGTGGGATGCCATGCGCTAAGCACCATAGCTTGTCTACGCCCAACGCAACCACCGAGAGGAAGCCGATGAAGAACATCAGCGTGCCGAGGAATCCGAACACGTGCATCGGTTTCCTGCCGAAGCTCGAAAGAAACCACAGCGTGATAAGGTCGAGATAGCCGTTGAAGAAACGGTTCCAACCCATAAACTTCGACTTGCCGAACTTGCGTGCCTGATGGTGCACCGGCTTCTCGCCAATCTTGTCGAAGCCTGCGTTCTTAGCCAAGTAGGGTATGTAGCGGTGCATCTCGCCGTACACTTCGATGTTCTTCACTACGTCCTTGCGGTAAGCCTTCAGTCCGCAGTTGAAGTCGTGCAGATTGTGTATGCCGCTCACCTTGCGTGCCGTAGCATTGAAGAGTTTCGTAGGTATGGTCTTCGAGAGCGGGTCGCCCTGCTTGCGGTTCTGCTTGTATCCGCTCACGAGGTCGTAGCCCTCGTCCACAATCATGTGGTAGAGAGCCGGTATCTCATCAGGCGAGTCCTGCAGGTCGGCATCCATAGTGATTACTACGTCGCCCTCAGCTTCCTTGAAGCCGCAGAAGAGTGCCGGACTCTTGCCGTAATTGCGACGGAATTTGATGCCTTTCACTGCTGGTGACTTCTGCGAGAGGCTTTCGATGACGTTCCACGAGTTGTCGGTAGAGCCATCGTTTACGAAGATTACTTCGTATGTGAAGTTGTTTGCCTTCATCACGCGTTCAATCCACGCGTAGAGTTCGGGGAGCGACTCCTCCTCGTTGAACAAAGGAACTACTACTGTTATATCCATATTGTGTTGAGATGTTGTTATGTTGAGGTGGTGAGGTGTTGTGATGGTGTTGTGTTGAGATGGTGAGATTTGTTTATCTAACCAACTGACTATTCAACTATCCAACAATCTTACAACCTAATTAACTATTTATCTAATATCTGTTTCTTTTCCCGATAAGCGCAATCGGCAGACTAATAATCGCACCGACGAAGAGGTTTTGCATCATAAACATGAACGCCCATTGCACGGGTGTAGTTAAGCGCATAATTTCTACCCAATCGTTCAAACTCTTTATATCTGCTTTAGACATGCCGTTTTGTTCGTAAATCGGAGTCATCTGTTTTAATGTCGTTGCCATTGATTCAACGAACGCTCCGTTATCGAGAAACTGGAAGTAGGCGTACTGCACCAGTGCGAACACTAATGATGCGTAGATGAACACGTATAGCGAGTAGGCGTAAGCGCGGCGGAACGATATCACGCCGTAGAGAGCTTGCGTGCGGAATGCAGCAAGACGCTTGCCTACGAGGAACGGCGTAGCCAATGCTAAGATGATGCAGATGAGTCCGGCGTTTAGCATCATTATACATGCGAAGCTTGCTGCCCACAACAATGCGAGCAGCAAGGCATCTTGGCGTGCGAACGCCTTTAGTTGTACAAGGTGTGCTACGTTTATCATTAGCGCATCACTTTAAATGTGTTATTACCCTGCTTCACGATGAACACGCCGTGCTGTGCATCGCCCGCAACCACTCTGCCGCTAAGGTCGTACACGGTGTAGGGCAGGGTAGGGTTGAATTTGCCCTGCGTGCCCGCTGTTACGTTGCCGATAGCTGTGGTTGGCTGACCCTTCACACCGATTATGGCTATGTCGCGCACCTGCCATGTCGGAGCCTCGCTTGTGGTGCTTGTGTAGTGGAACACGATGTTAATCTTCTTGCCAGCCCATGCGCTGAGGTCTATGTCGCCCGAGTTAATGAAAGTCCAATCTGCGCCTTCGGGCCATGCGAAGCCTTCAAGCTTTGTTGTCTTGCCCTCGCAGCGCACCTCCACGCTGAGTTTCTCGCTCGGTTTCTTCGCGTAGTTCACGGCGTGGTTGAATGTCATTGTTGCCGATTTATATTCGCTGAGGTCAATCTCGGGTGTGACAACCGAGCTCTCTGCTGCAAATTTCGTTGCGTATGTGTTTGTTCCTTCCTTCACGGCACCCGTGCCTTTCCAACCGTATGATTTTGTGAGTTCCCATACCTCTACGCCCTCTTTCGGATAGAGCGGAGTTTCGATGGTGCATCCGCCATCAGATGTCTTGAAGTTTGCCAGATATATACACATCCTGCTTTCGTCGCCCATCTCCACCTTTGTTGTTACGGTCTTAGCAGGGTCGAACTCGTAGCTGATGCTGTCGCCCCAGATGTACTCCATGAGGTTAGGAAAGTCGATGAACGGGTTGCGGTTGCCCTGGATGCTGTACACAATGTTGTTGCGCTTAGCCTCCAGGTCGCTCACGGGGTCTTCCTTCGCCCACTTGATGTAGAGGTCGGAAGCCCACTTCTGCAGCGTAGGATAGTCGCCCGTTTCGAGCGATTTCAGACCCTCCTTCACCCACTTGTAGTCCTGATAGCACGTAGCCATGTAGAGGTATGCACGAGCGAAGTCGCCCTGCCACTCTGGGTAGGGTTGCCACAACTTTGTGCCGCTATTGCCTGAGCCAACCTTTATCACGCCGTTGTCGTACGTCGCCTTTGTCACCACGCCCATGCCGTAGTTGCTCTTTGTGGAGTTCGCCTTAGCGTCGCTCGGCATGAGGTTGTAGAGGTCTTTGTAAGCCTGGCGTTGCTCACCGCCCCACCAGCTCTTCGGGAACGAGTGCTCGATGTTCATCGAGGAGCACGACGCGCCCCATTCGCCGAACTCCACCTTGTTAGGCGAGTAGCGGTCGATGACGTATCCGTTGTCGTTGTCGGTGAGGTAGAAACCCCACCATGTGGCTGCAATGCCCTTGCCGTAGCTCAAAACACGAGCCTCTTTTATGATGTTGTGCACGGCGGTCTTCAGTTCCGCTCCCTTCTTGCCTTTCAGTGCGTCGTAGTAGCCCTCCGGAATTTGTGCAGAGGCTGTGATAGAGACGATAGTAGCGATAAGTATTATCGCCAAGGCTTTAATGTTTGTTCGTTTCATTTGTTTCGATTTGAATGTTTCTTCTTTGTATAAGTCCGTATTAGAACAACAAAGTTACCACTTTAAGCTGAATATGTTATATATAATGTGTAAAAATGCTTAATCGCTTATTTCGTTATCTCGCCGCAGATGCTACGCCCCATGAGGCTGCGTATAGCGCGCACGTCCTTGTAGTGCGCCTGCAGGAACATTAGTTTGGTGATGGCACTCTCCACGGTGCTGTCGCCGCCACTCACTACGCCTGCGTCTTGTAGCTGGAAGCCCGTGTCGTAGCGTCCCATCTTCACGAAGCCTGCTACGCACTGGCTGATATTCACCACCGTCACGCCACGCTGTGTGGCGTCCTTCAGCAGTCGCATGAGCCATGGCTTCTGTGGAGCGTTGCCGCTGCCGAAGCTTCTCATCACTATGCCGCGCAGCTCGGGTGCATCAAGCATGTGGCGCACCACGTTCTCTTGAATACCAGGGAAAAGCGAGAATACCACTACGTTCGGGTCCATGGACATGTGGGGTATCATCGGTTTTGAATAGTCGGGCTTTAGGATGTAGTGTGGGTTGAACTGAAACTCGACACCTGCTTCGCACAGGTGCGGATAGTTGAACGAGTTGAAGGCATTGAAGCCGTCGGCACTCTCCTTCGTGCTACGGTTGCCACGCAGCAGTCTGCCACTGAAGTATATGCACACCTCTGGCACCATTGGTCGACCATCCTCGCCGAAAGACGCTGCCAACTCAATGCTCGTCAGCAGGTTCTCCTTGCCGTCCGTGCGCAACTGTCCGATAGGCAGCTGAGAGCCAGTGAGGATGACCGGCTTAGTAAGGTTTTCGAGCATGAACGACAGAGCCGATGCCGTGTAAGCCATAGTGTCGGTGCCATGCAGCACAACAAAGCCATCGTAGGCTTCATAATTGTCGGCGATGATGCGCACAAGCTGGGCCCATCGGCGCAGACTCATGTCTGAGGAGTCGATGGGTGGTGTGAACTGATATGTGTCTACCTCCGTCGGCAGGAGTGCAAATTCGGGGAAGTTAGACAGAAGATGGTCGAAGTTCAGCGGTTCGAGGGCTCCCGTATCGGGGTTGTGTCCCATACCGATTGTGCCACCGGTGTAGATCAATAACACCTTGTTGAGTCGTGGGCTTACTTGCTTGTTGTTCATATTTGAAGAGGCTTATGACACATTATTGACTAAGCCGATGCGAGCTCTTGCCTACATCGCTATAATCAGTGGTATGCTATTACCCGACAAAATTAATTAATTTTTGTGACAATATACCCGCTTGCGCTATGTTTTTTATGTACTTAATGCGTTTAGCGCATCAACTCTTGTCAAATAGAACGTCTACTTTGGTCGTCGTGTAGCGTCCGCGGTCTGCGTGGACGGCGTTCGCAATCTGCGTGGGTGGCGTTCGCAATCTGTGTGGGTGGCGTTCGCTGTCTTTCGCCAAAGCTGTGCATTTAGTTTCTAAAATATGATAAATGAGTCTGTAAAAACTTGTCAGTATCAGAAATAAGTAGTATTTTTGCAGACGATATTTAAACATAGACAGAATAATTGTTATGAAGAATCTCTTCTTTTTCCCGGCCTTGATTGCAATAATCTTGCTTATGGGCAGTTGCAAGTCGGCACAGAAAGTAGCTTACTTCAAGAATATAGACTCTATAAGCCTTGCTGCTTCAAAGGGTTTGTACGATGCTCGTATTATGCCTAAGGATCAACTGACAATCACTGTCGTCACCTCAGATCCGGCTACTTCAAAGCCTTTCAACCTCGCAATGGGCAGCACGTTGAGCGCTGACGGCAAACTGGGAGGCTCGACCGGTTCGCTCATCCCGTATCTTGTAAATAATGACGGTAATATTGAATTCCCGGTTGTAGGAACTCTTCATGTGGCAGGACTCACCAAGAACGAGTGTGAGGAACTCATAAAGAGCAAAGTGAAGCCGTATCTTGCCGATTCGGAGAATCCGGTTGTCACTGTTGCAATGTCAAGCTATCGTGTGACGGTTGCCGGTGAGGTGACATCGCCCAAAGTGGTGCCCGTGACAACGGAGAAGATGAGTGTGCTTGAGGCTCTTGCCCAGGCAGGCGATCTTACCATCTATGGCCGTCGTGACAATGTTATTCTTATACGCGAGAGAGCTGATGGTCAGAAAGAATTCCATCGTATCAACCTTAATGATGCCAATATTATCAATTCGCCGTACTACTATGTGCAGCAGAATGATTATATCTATGTGGAGCCCAATAGTACCAAGGCAAAGAACTCGGCTATTGGTCAGTCTACGACGTTGTGGTTCACGTTTGTTGGTATCTTGACGTCTGTGGCTTCATTGGTAGTTAATATTGTTAGAAATTAGTGCTGTTAAGCATATGATAAGCGTCGGGCTATTTGTCTTGGCGCTTAATTTTTACCTATACAGTAATAATCTTCAATCGAAACACATTTAAACACATAATAGAAGTATCGTGGAACCGTTGAAACATGAATGCGGTGTGGCAATGATACGATTGCTCAAGCCGCTCGAATACTATCAGGAGAAGTACGGCACGTGGATGTTCGCACTCAACAAGCTCTATCTGATGATGGAGAAACAGCACAACCGCGGACAGGAAGGTGCCGGAATGGCATGTGTAAAATTCGACGGAATGCCCGGAACAGAATACATATTCCGTGAGCGTGCCGAAGGCAAGGATGCCATTACCGAGATATTCGGACGCGTGCAGAAAGAGTACGCCCGACTCTCGCCCGAACTGCTCGCCGATGCCGAGTTTGCAAAGAACCATCTGCCCTTCGCCGGGCAGCTCTACATGGGACACCTGCGCTACTCCACGACCGGAAAGAAAGGACTCGCATACGTGCATCCTTTCCTGCGCCGCAACAACTGGCAGGCTAAGAACCTCTGCATCTGCGGCAACTTCAATATGACTAATATCGACGAGATATTCCAGCAGATGCTCGCGCAGGGTATGTTCCCACGCATCTATAGCGATGGTTACACTCTGCTCGAACTGATGGGCCACCGCCTCGACCGCGAAGCCGAACGCAACTTTGTTGATGCCAAGAAGCTCGGACTCGAAGGCATGGACATAACCAGCTATATCGACAACCATATGGATATGGCGAACGTGTTGCGCACCACAATGCCCAACTTCGACGGTGGCTACGTGATGTGCGGACTCACTGGGTCGGGCGAGATGTTCTCTATGCGCGACCCGTGGGGAATACGACCTGCGTTCTACTATCAGAACGACGAGTTTGTAGCCGTAGCATCCGAACGCCCGGTGCTGCAAACGACGTTCGACCTCGAATGCGACGATATCAAAGAGCTGCAGCCCGGCAATGCGCTGCTTGTGAACCGCAGCGGAGAGGTGCGCATGGAGCGCATACTCGAACCTGTCTCTTATACACATCTCCGAGCCCACGAGACAC
>ENA-OXZS01000290-OXZS01000290.1-human-gut-metagenome-genome-assembly--contig:-NODE-290-length-10331-cov-3.466719_pt1 | contig 10331 bp, 12 predicted proteins | sample MGYA00243418_ERZ652800 | MGnify/ENA primary metagenome ERZ652800 (study PRJEB26926, sample SAMN06164501) | human gut metagenome | biome: ENVO:00009003; feature: ENVO:2100002; material: ENVO:00002003...
CGACACGCATAAAAAGCCTCCCATTTCTCGTGTCCAAGAAATGGGAGGCAGTTCAAGACGGGAGCGTCTCTCTTGTGGATGACGATTTGCCTGTTGTCAATTTTGACTCTGTTAAAGAATGCTACTGCAAGAAGGTCAATAGGTGGATGCAACTCCCGCGCTCCGCCGATGCGCTGTATTGCGATCGGGAAACGTTATATCTAGTCGAATTTAAAAACGGCAGTCTGAAGGAGACGCTGGGGAAGAGGCTCAATCCCAAGGATGACGAAGAGCTTGGTATCAATCTTGGCCAAAGGGACGCCCTCATCGAGAAGTGCAAGGACAGCGTTTTGATCTGCTCGGACCTGTGGGGAAAGAGGACGAGATGGTTTCGCGAGCACTGCGTCTTTGTTTTGGTATACAACGAGGACAAGAACAAGACCGCGTTGAAGCGGGTTGCCAGCTCGATTAGGAAAAAAGCGCGTTTTGGGCTTCCTGACAAATTGAAAGGTTTTTGCGTGAAGGATGTCTTGACGCTAACCGAAAAGGAGTTTTCGACATCGCTCCTTTCAACTTGGCGAGACGCAGAAGAAATCGCGGAGGTCGACGCGTAGGAGACCGAAAAGCATCCGGTGGCTATTTGCTCCCGATATCGATCGTTCGTCTGCAGTCGGTTTTCTTTCCGCTGCGCCCGCCAGTTTGCGATGAGTCGCGCACCGTGTGAAGCTCAACACGGATGAAATACAAATATAATCCCCCCTTGCACTGTGTTGATAAATATTGCTCGTCGAACTCATCTGAACTGGGCTTTCTTGCATAGAACTGCCTGAACCTGAGCGTTTTCGGGTATCGCATTGCCCGATCGAGCACCATCGCGACCTTCTCAAGCTTGTCCTCGGGCGGACTCATAGCCACAGCCCCGCATGTCGTCCCGGTTGGAGCCGGGATGAGCCCTCAGGAAGCACTGCATGAAGTAGCGCATCCGGTTCACGGGCCCCAGCGGGTTCTGGCCGTCGGGAACGCCCTTGAGCAGCTTCGCGTTGTAGTGCTGGCTCTTCAGTGACAGATTGTTGACGGGAGCCGTGTGGCGCCCGGCTCCATGTCGTGGATGAGCGTGGAGCCGGGCGCCACACGGCTCCCGAACGTCGCCAAGGTCTTCGCCCTGCTTGTCTTGCCAAGGCCCTCCCGGATGAAGATTGAATTGCCTGGCTCATCGCAGCCGAGCGCGACACGGCCTCTACCCGAGACCATCATCTCTACACATAGCCCATCATTCGACAAGAACGCGCAGTTTGTCCTGCATAGGCGCATGGTGTCCCCCTCCGCCGCAAGAGGTGAGCAAAAGAGAGGCTTCCCTCGCCACTACCGGACAAAGGGACCTCTCTGGGGAAACACGCTATAAAACCTTCTTGCCGGGCGGTCGAGTACAGCACCGACGGCGTACCCGTGGAGACCTACCCAGAGCCCACGCCATTTCAAGTTTCTTGGTCTTCAACGCCACAATCCGATAATCATCCAGCCGTCGAAATGACCTCGTCACAGGCGGCAAGCATCTCCTCGTCATGAGTGACAACGATTACAATATGGTCTCTCTTAATTTCATGAAGCAATTTGATCAGCGCGCCTCGACTCTTCGCATCAAGTGCTGAGGTCGGTTCATCAAAAAGCATAACGTCCGGCGATTTCAACAGCTGTCTCACAATTGCAATCTTTTGCTTCTCGCCGCCGGACACCCCTCCTTTCCCGCCGTCAAGCATCGCCGTTGCCCCGTTCTCCACAGAAGCAACCATTTCGTCTAGCCCCAATATGACAAGCATCCGATTCAGCTTATCCATCTCGTAATCATCAGAAAGCAGCGTAAGATTATCGAGAATCGTCCCCTCAACGATAGGGGGTTCTTGCTCCGTAATGCTGACTCGACACCGCCGCAATGCATATCGATCGATGCAACGCTGTGACACCCCGTTGTAGCGAACGGCCCCTTCTGTGTCATCTGGATATAGCCCCAATATCACTGACAGCAGCGAGCTCTTCCCCGAACCATTCGGCCCCGAGATTCCATATAGCCGACCCCTGGAAAACGCGAGCCCCTCAATGCTTAACGCGACCCTTTCCGCCCCTGGATAACGTAGCTTGATGTTCTCTAGACGGATTTCCTCAATCGGACCAAGCGCCAATTTGCCATTCGCTTCCACCGGGACATCCCAAATTCTTTTCAGCCGCTCATAGCATACGCGATTAGTCTGGTAATCCCTTCCCCAGCCCAACAAATACTGTACCGCTGAGCTTAAGTTCGAATAATATCCAACAGCAGTCACGAGAAAACCAGGCAACAGTCTCCCGCCCATCACTTCAACCGCGCCCACAGCAAGAAGACATCCTTGAGCGGCGGAAGCGACCAACGCGTTGCCAAAGGTAAATCTAGACCCTACTTCCTGATTTGCTCTCATCGTTGGATAGAGCCCATTAAAAGCTTCGACCAGTACAGCGCGGGACCTATCGAACAAAGCATGTTTGCGGATGAAATCAACTTTCTCCAACTGATCTTGTAGACAGGAAAAAAACCTCGCGCTCTGCTCTTGTACGTCAAAACTTCTCTCAAACAGCCTTGCGCGTGAAACCGCATAAAAAGCGGCACTCGCTGCCGCAAGAACAAGGCAGACCACACTCAACTTGATATTCAGGCTACCGAGAACAAACAGGGCGGACAAAAGGGTGATAACGTTGCTTGAAACCCCCACAACCGAGTTGATTACGAAGATGACAAGGTCATTAGCGTCGTGATTGATTTGCTGGTTATAATACGACGCGTTGAAGCCCTCGAAGAATGCCTGGGGAAGGTGCTTCACGTGCTCAAGCGTATCCGCATTTAAGCCGAACCCCGCATGCGACTGAAGGTTGATGTACAGCATCTCTGAGCAATACACTAGTCCCGCTCGAACCGCTTGGACCGCAACCAAAATAAGGCAACAAACGAGAACGGCGGCAAGATCGGCGCTGGCCGGCATCGCCAATCGGTTTACCACTATGCCGGTAAGAAAGGGACCCGCAAGCGCAAGCAGCCCGACCAAAACTGTTACGACAAGATAGGCGTAGAATCGACCGCCCAGTATATATTTTCTACAGAGATTAAGCATCAGCCTCATTTTGCCCCGCACCCCGTTTTGCCGTATTCATCATCTGGGAGAGCAGCATTTTTTGCTCGGCATCATACCGGAAGGAAACGCAACGTTTCCCCTCACCGTTTAAGGCGTGGTTGGGGCACCCTCCCATGCACATGGGAAAAGCAAAGCACTCTTGGCATTCCGGGTCATCCGGCTCATATGCCATCCAGTTAATCATGTTCTTGCTCAACATTGGCGGCTCGAAAATAGTTCCGACCCTCCGCTCCTTCATTCCAATGTCATCCCAGCACTTATACAAATCTCCGACGGGATCAACCACGTACGAGTTGATTCCAACGGCGCAACATATCCCGAAATTCGTCCCACCAAAAGGTTGAACTTTGAAGCCCCGCGCAATTGCCCTTTTATAAAACTCAGTCTCCTCATACGAGAACTCTTTTACAGTAAAGCAGTGGCTGTCGTTCGCACATACCTGATTGATATCGTCAACAGGGGCTAAATAGAAGTGAACCTTATTCATCAGGCCATTTAGCTCGAGATAATCCAATAGCTCTTGAGCGGCCTCGATGTTGGTCTTGTCGACGTTGCTCCTTATCGAAATATCGATGATGTCGGCACACTCTTTGACGTTCTTGAGAATACGTTCGTATGTAGGGCTTCCGTCGTGAAGAATCCTTCTCGAATCGTGATCCGACTTCGATCCATCTATAGTCACTTGCGCGCTCGTCACACCACATGCCGCGAGCCTCCTTGCAACATCAGGCGTCAGCAGATAGCCATTTGTCACTATCGATGCGGAATATTCACACGTTGGCCCCACGACATCTTTCAGATCCGACGTAATCCGTTCGATCATCTTCATTCCGAGCAGAGGCTCGCCGCCGTACCATCCAACTGAGAGACTTGCGATACCAGGATAGTAATCTTTCACGAACTTGGAGAGCTGTGTCAAAACCTCCTCGCCCATCGTCGTGTACGCCTGTCCCTTTTCATAGCAGTAGGGACAGCAAAAGTTGCAAGCCATCGTTGGCGCAATGGTAAGGGACAGAGCAGTATTCGCAAAGCGCGCGGCGCGACTTTGCAACCTGATCTCCCCAAGCTCGTCCCTCTCCTCATTGACTAGGATGCCTCCCCTTATCAGCTCCGCGACAAGATCATCGGCATCCCGAACGTCCCCTTCTTGAATCCTTTTGAATTTCGGCTTATAGGACAAAATGTGTGTCTACTTTAGGGGCATCGGCGCAGGTCGATGCCTCTTTTTCAGCCGTTTAAATTCCGTGGCCGCTTTTAACCGCTCGGACAGAATGTGTGTCCGGTTGCCCATCGTTCCCGCTGGTAGATAACCTTTTCCGGAACCGTTAAATACCCTTTCGGAAGAGGTGCCCATGAAGGCCGTTTATTGCCCCTACTGCGGCGGTCGGACCAAACGCAACGGCAGGACTTCCTCGGGATCCCAGCGGTGGAGGTGCACGGCCTGCGGCGCGTCGAAGACGGTGAGGTACGACGACACGGCGACAAGGCTGGACGAGTTCCTCGGGTGGCTCCTCTCCAAGGACTCCCAGGCGGCGATGCCGGGCGGCGGACGGTCCTTCAGGCGCAGGACGGCCGAGTTCTGGGAGGTCTGGCCGATGCCCGTCCCCGACGGCGAGCTCCACCGCGTGCTCTACGTCGACGGGATCTGGGTCGCGCGCGACCTCGTGGTGCTCATATGCTGCAGCGGCGAGAGGGTGGTCTCCTGGTACATGGCCAGGTCCGAGAACTCGAGGGCGTGGTCGGCCCTCATGGCGCCGATCCCGGCGCCCGACGTGGTCGTCACCGACGGCGGGAGCGGGTTCGCCAGGGCCGTGCGCGAGACCTGGCCGCGCACCAGGGTCCAGAGGTGCACCTTCCACGCCTTCTCGCAGGTCAAGCGCTACACGACGACGCGGCCGAAGCTCCAGGCGGGGCGCGAGCTCTACCTCATCGCGCGCGACCTCATGGGCATCGAGACGCTGCACCAGGCCGAGCTCTGGGTCGAGCGCTACCTCGACTGGTGCGGGTTCTGGGCCGACTTCCTGGAGGACAGGACCGTGGTGGACGGCAGGAGGGTCTACACCCACGAGAGGCTGAGGCGGGCGCGCTCGTCGCTGTCGTCGCTGGTGTCGGCGGGGACGCTGTTCACCTACCTCGACCCCGCCCTGCCAAGGCCGGCCCGCTGCCGTCGACCAACAACATGATCGAGGGAGGGGTGAACTCGCAGCTGAGGGCCGTCCTGCGCAACCACCGGGGGCTGACGTCGGTCAAGCGCGTTAAGGCGGTGTTCTGGTGGTGCCACGCTCATTCGGGGGACGCGAGGACAGCGCGCGAGAAGCTCGCCGCGATGCCGACCGATGCGGACATCGACTTCCTGTTCAGCGTCTACTCCGCCTCGCCGTCGCGCGAGGACGGAGGGCCGGAGTGGGGCGACAGGCCGTGTGGGAGGACCTCCACCACAGGGACCCGTACCCGTTCTGGCTGGATTAATGGATGGAAACGGATGTTCTATCGGGACACACATTTTGTCCTATAAGCCTGAATTTCTGCGCGTATTCCGGATTTAACGACAGGATGCCGCCGGTTCGCGCATTCATGATAAGAAGACTTCCGTTATGTTCATGCACCACATTAAATTGCGACAGTTTCACTTCGCACCATCTCCATTTCCAATCAAATCCATATCGACCCTCAGACGCTGCGCATACGCCAGCGCACTACCTTCTTCGATAAAAACTGCACGAAAGCAGCAATAGACATGCGAGCGACACGATGACCGCATGGCCGCATGCAGCCATCAGGACCGTCCCGCCGGCAGCCCCGCACGCCCTCATCCAATAAGCCATGTGAACCGGGGGTAAAACGGTTGGGAAACTCATCGCGATAACAAGGCCCGCGAACGTTGCGACCAGCAAGGCTCCCGACACAAGAGATCTGATCCTGAACACCTCATATGCAACCGCAACCATCAGCGTATAAGCGGCGTCTATAACGATATTCGACAGGAGTGCCGAGGTCACATTACCAACCGTAAGGCTGTCTAGACCGCTTCCGGAGCACACGGCAAAGACCGCAGCGACACCGAGAGTAAACACGATGTAGGGGCACAGCGTATACACTTCGCAAGCCAATGTCTTTGCCGCAAACAGCTGCCAGCTGCGGAAGCCCCGAGCAATCGAAACTCCCCTTGCCGACACGCTCGTCGCATCACCGAATAGCGTCCCCGCCACAACAACAGAGACGATTGGGAAGAACACCGTATGCGCCATGGAGACGACACTTAGCCAGGAAGAGATACCCGTTGGCCCAACCCCTATCGAGAAAAGATAGCCCGGATCGGCGGAAAAGCCAAAGAACTGGCCCTCTCCCCCTGCGGAGACCCATGCGCCGGACCCGGCAAACACATAAATCCCCGCGATGCCCAAATACATCAGCGCTATTATCACGGCGAGTTTCATTCTCCTTGCGCGGAACAGTTCCGCCCTGACCGACATCCCAAGATTCATCGAACCGCCGTCCTTACAAATAGCGAGACGAGCGCAACTCCAACCGACACAAGCACAGTGCCGCCCGCATACAGCAAAACCTGAATTACACCAACATTCTGCATACTCAGGGAACACAGGTTCATCAGGTAATACACGGGCGAGAGCATGAGCAGCAAGCTGGGCTGACCGCTTCCGTATGTACTTGGGAACCACACCATCACAAATGTCGAAACCGCTATTGCAACGACGCTGCTCGCCACCACACTCCTCGTGAGCAAATACAGGGCGAAGGTAGCGGCGTACATCGAAATGAGCAGCAGCGCGATCATCAGCGCAATCGATACAAATTGGGCAAACCCTGAGCACGAGGCCCCAACGTCCCATTGGGCCATCTTGGTTAAATACAGCGCAGTCGTAGAAAGAAGATACACGGCACCGACCAGAGTGCAGTTCACCAACAGCTTCGTGATCACAATCGCCGCCTGCGACACCCCTCGCGATCTCGATACGGCGTAAGCCACGGATTCAAAGTCTCTCGACGTAGCGTAAACCGCGTAGAGAATCGTCACCGGAATCCAGACCACTGTAGACGCAAAAGACGTCCGGGCAACAGAGCCCAAAACGTCCCCTGCATCCACTAGGTTTCCAATAAAACCTATAGCCCCTCCAAGCGTATACGGGTCATCACCGGCGACCATGATCAGCACCTCAGACGAAGTCGCAGCCGCAACCACATACAGCACAGCCGCAAGCGCAATCATCAGAGCGGTCGCCGGGTGCCTGGCGAGCAACCATACCTCGCTCCGAAAAGCTGAGATGAACTCGCGTTTCATCACAGCTCGCTCTCTCGACCGATGAGCTCCGAATAAAACTCCTCAAGGCTCTTCCTATGAGAATACGCCTCCGCAACCCTCACACCTGCGGTCGAGAGCGCTTCGATTGCAATGCCCCGCCCTTCCTTTTTCTCCTCATAGCGCATAAGGACGCTGCCGTCCGGCAGAAAAGAATGTGAGGTCTCATCTCCGAGAACCGATCTCGTTCGCTCCAGATCGTCCACATGCAACACGAAACCACCGCGGCATGACTTTTCCAGCTGAGGTGCGGTCATCCTTCGAATGAGGCGACCATGACTTATGAAGAGGTAATCAGTTGCCAGCTTGTGCATCTCCTCAAGATTGTGGCTGGATACGAGAATCGTTTTACCTTGATCTTTGTTAAGATGCGTAAGGATTTTTCTTACTTCGACTATCCCCATCGGATCCAGGCCGTTTGTCGGCTCGTCCAGGATCAACAGCTCCGGATCGCCCAGCAACGCTATGGCCAGATCGAGACGCCTCCCCATTCCCATTGAGAAGTTCTTCACTTTCTTCCCGCCGGCCTCCCCCAAACCGACGGTTGATAACACACCGTCGATGGAACGATCGGTGGGAAGCCCCCACTCAATACAGCGAACGACCAAGTTGTCTCGCGCGGTCAGATTAGGATACGAAGCATTGAGGTCGGGCATATAACCCAGCCTTTCCCTGCAGCTCCGTATTTCACGTCTCCCGGTTTGCCCAAACATCGAGATCGTTCCTGACGATGGCTCCGAAAGCCCCGTGATCAATCGAATTAACGTGCTCTTGCCGGCACCATTCTCCCCAATGAGTGCACACAGCTCGCCTTCCATTAAAGAGAACGAGACTGATTTAACCGCTTCAAACCCGCCATATCTCTTGGATATGGCACGCAATTCAACTGGGACTTCCCGCATGGACGACATCCTCCCCGTCAATAAAAAGGGACGACATGGCAATTGTGCGGGGTTATAGGTAACGTCGGTTCGCCCCCCATATTGCAATGCCACATCACCCCTCAGGCGCTGCTGGCCAAAATATCTTTGAACAGTCTGTGCACGCCGTACGGCGTGCACTATCCGCTAAAAGCGGATAGTGCACTCCTGTGAAGAACACTTGGTGCTGCAGCTGCCGTGCGCGTAAAAGAAGCAATTGTTGCACATGGGCTCAGCCCCGGCTGACGGCTCGGTAATCCATTCCATTTCATTCCCCTCCTTTCGCGGTAGAAAGCCAGTTCATCTCTGCCCCCTAGAAACGGAACGTGCAGGACTGATTGGGGCACCTCTTCGTGCATCCCCCGTGCGCGTAGAAGAAGCAGTTGCCGCACGCGGGTGCAACGCCTTCCTCCGGCTCGTTAATCCAATCCATCTCTCCCTCCTTTCCTTGCATACCGAATTGATAATGTTATTCTAATTCGATATGTATCATATTTCAATATAAGCTTATTTATATATTACACAAGGTAAGCACCCCCCTGCATCCAGCACAGGAAATGACTCTCTCGTTCCCCAGTGACGCGGCGAGAAATACAGGCCACTGCAGGACGTTGAATGAACAGCCCGTGAAAACCGTTGTTTTCACGGGCTGCACCTGCTCAATACTTTTTTATTCTCCAGCCTCAGTCGTCTCTAAGATCGACCACGTAAACATGATCTGACTCCAGGACCGGGTCATCACCCGTCGCGGTCGCCCTGCTCAGCGCGTTGCGGGCGCGCCGCGTCGCCAGTTCCTCAAGTTCTCTTTCGTTGACGCGCTTAATAAGATCGCCAGGCTGGCAATCAAGCTCTACGCAAATATCCAGCAATGTCTTTAACCTAATTGCCTTCACCTTGCCATTTCGTATTTTTGAGATACTTGCCGGTGTGTGCCCGGTCGCCCGAATGATATCCGTACTCGTCTTTCCGCGTCGAAGCAATAAGCTTTCAAGCTCAATAATCAGATAGTCCATGCCGCCCCTCACACCAAATCCTCGGTCTGGTCTTGAAGCAGAGCTCCGTAGCGCCATATCGCAGAAATCGAGAAGCAGCAAACGGCCCCCAGCACAGCACCAATATCTATGGGCAGGGCCAGGTTTTCAAACATCGAATAGGCGTTCCCCAGCAAGTCGAAGGGGCCAATCACTATCGAAAGAAACCCCGGAGAAAACAAGAGGTCACCTATTGCCGCTGCAACAAACAGCCACCCGATAATCGAGATTCTTCGAGCATGCGAAAGGGTAAAGGGCGATTCGCCATGAGCCATGTCCATGCTGATTCCCCGCAGGGTCCATGTGGCCCTTCCGGAAATCAGAAGATACATCAAAGGAACCACTACGGAAACCGTCTTTGATGGATCATATAGGTTTCCTTGAGCAGCCATAAGCCCAATGGAAATAACCACCACCACCGAACAGCAACACACCGCTATAAACAGCGCCGTAAACAGAATCCCAAGCCTTTTTCCGAGAGTCATCATCTTCTGGATGGACTTATCGATCTTCTGGGCGCTATTCACCACAGCTCCTCCTAAAGCAATCAGAGGTCTTCTTACTTACTGTTTTTCCTACATTGTAACGAACTCGATAAGAAGAGGGTCGCTTCACGCCGCGCAATCCCGAACTCCAAGCGTTTCTCATCAGCATTGCCCATCTTTCGAGTCGAAATTCAAATCCAGTTTCTTATCGCATGCTGAAATCAACCCGAACTGGATGTGACTGGAAAACAGCGCGCTGCGTCGGTCGCGCTTTCCCGAGCGACTCTGGCACAACAGACGATATGAGTTGAACATTGGGGCCTCTCCCCTTGCAGCTCTCTCGTGGGTCGGGCGACAATGGTCGTACCATCAACCGCGGCCGCGCGCTGCGGGCCCTCGGCCTCGGCTGCGTCGTCGGGGCGGTCCCGAAGATGCACCGG
>ENA-OXZS01000297-OXZS01000297.1-human-gut-metagenome-genome-assembly--contig:-NODE-297-length-10146-cov-4.798335_pt1 | contig 10146 bp, 9 predicted proteins | sample MGYA00243418_ERZ652800 | MGnify/ENA primary metagenome ERZ652800 (study PRJEB26926, sample SAMN06164501) | human gut metagenome | biome: ENVO:00009003; feature: ENVO:2100002; material: ENVO:00002003...
AATAAAATATTAAAATCATATAAATAAAATCGTATGGAAGAATTGATTAAAGAACTCAAGGAGGAAATCATAGAGGCATTAAACCTCGAGGAAATGACTCCTGAAGATATTGATGAGAACGATGCGCTCTTTGGAGACGGACTGGGACTGGACTCGATTGATGCGCTGGAACTCATCGTCTTGCTGGATAAAAAATATGGAATCAAGTTGGCTAACCCTGCTGAAGGTAAGGCTATTTTCAAAAGTATTGCCACGATTGCAGACTATGTGAGCAAGAACAGAAAGAAATGAATATTGCTATCACAGGCGAAGGCATTATTTCTGCCATCGGCACCAATAAAGAGGAAGTGTTGCAGTCTCTGCTCGCCCATAAGTCGGGAATCAAAGAGATGCAATTTCTACAGTCGGTTCATCACGAACTGCCTGTAGGAGAGGTCGCTTTGTCTAATGAGCAAATGAAAAAACGGCTCGGCATTCCAGAAAAGCAACTGATGAGCCGCACAGAACTCATGGGAATCCTTGCCATCCGGCAAGCCCTGGAGGATGCTGGAATCGACCTTTCTTCTGTCTCTGCTTCCAACAAGAAGATCGTCCTCGTTTCGGGAACGACGGTTGGCGGAATGGACCTTACGGAACAGAGTTTCAACCCACTCTACGAGCAATTTCAGTCACAGCAGGAAACAAAGGTGGAAGAACTGGCTTTTCTCAACCACCACGATGGAGGCAACTGCACACAGAAGATTGCTGATTATTTCAGAAATGAATCGGCAACAGGACAAAGTGGATTTGATGAATTGACCACCATCTCTACAGCCTGTTCTTCTGCCGCCAACGCCATCATGTTGGGAGCCAAACTATTAGAAACCGGTGAAGCAGACATCGTTGTTGCCGGAGGTTCAGAAGCTCTTTCCCGCTTCCATCTCAACGGTTTCAATTCCCTGATGATTCTCGACAAGAAGCGCTGCCGCCCGTTTGATGCAACCCGCGCAGGATTGAACTTGGGAGAAGGCGCTGCATTCGTTGTCTTGGAATCAGAATCTGCAGCCCGCCATCAGGGGAAAACGCCCCATGCTTACCTTACCGGTTATGGCAATGCCTGCGATGCATACCACCAGACCGCTTCGTCTGAGAATGGAGAAGGAGCTTTCTTGGCGATGAAAGAAGCCTTGAATATGGCACACATAGAACCGGAGGACATCCAATATGTAAATGCACATGGTACAGGAACTCCCAATAATGACCAGAGCGAATCCGAATCTCTCAAACGGTTATTTGGCAAAAAGATGCCTTGGATTTCAAGTACAAAATCATTTACCGGACATACTACCAGCGCCTCGGGAAGCATAGAGGCGGTCATCTGTCTGCTTGCCATGCAGCATCATTTCATCCCAGCCAATCTCGGTTGGGAAAACCAGATGGAAAACGGTATTATTCCTTGCACAGGCATCGAAAACGTAAGGCTGGAAAATGTTCTCTGCAATTCCTTTGGATTTGGCGGAAATGACAGTTCGCTCATTTTTTCTACTCATCCGACAGAAGAGGAAGCAACACAGACTGAAGGGGAGCCTCAGCAGACTGCCAGCAACATCCGTATTCTTTCAACTGTAGAGATTAACTCAGAAGAGGATTTGTCCGACATCCGCAAATATGTAAAACCGATGGAAGCCAGGAGAATGGGCAAGATCATGAAAAGTTCATTACTCTCCTCTTTAGAGGCTTTGGAAAAAGCAGGAATAGCCACCCCGGATGCCATCATCACGGGCACTTCTTATGGATGTTTGGAAAATAGTGAGAAATTGCTTGTCCAACTGAAAGAAGAAGGGGAAGAAATGCTCAAACCTACTTATTTCATGCAGAGTACCCACAACACCATAGGTAGCAATATTGCAATCAAGACCCATTGTCATGGTTACAACATCACCTATACGCAGGGCGAAGATTCTCTTGACTGGGCCATCCGTGATGCGAAAATGCTATTAGCAAGTGGAAAAGCAAAAACGGTTTTGGTGGGCTGCCATGATGAAAGCACCCCGCTATTAAACCAGTTAAGAACACAGAGTGGAGAAAAAGCCTTGCCTTCCATCCATTCTATAGCGATGGTATTATCATGTGGCGAGTAATATTTCTGGCTATCACGCAGAGCATGCTTTTAGCGGCAGGACAGGTATGTCTGAAGTTTGCCCTACAGAAAATGCATCCCTTCGGTTGGACAAGAGATTTCTGGCTAAGTCTCCTGCTCAACTGGCAGTTTGCCTGCTGTGGACTTTTCTTCGGCGCAGCCTCTCTCCTATGGATGTATATTGTAAAACATTTCCCGCTCAGCGTTGCTTACCCGATGGTGAGCATCACATACATCTTCGGAATGTTGGCAGCCATCCTGTTCTTTCATGAACAAGTGTCGGTCTGGAAATGGTTAGGTATTGGCTTCATCATGATAGGTTGTTGCCTCATCGCAAAATAAATCAAACGAATAATAGATAATCAAGATGAAAAAGTTATTGTTTTTAATCATGTTTATCAGCTTATGCCTTTCTTCCATCTCTGCCCAGCAGAAGGTGAACGAGGCACAAGTCAGGCAGCAGATAGGCGCTGTTGCTTCCCGCATGAAGTCGATGCAATGCGATTTCGTACAGACCAAGCATCTCAGAATGCTCAATGAGAAAATGGTTTCGCGGGGCAAGATGTATTACCAGCAGGGCAACAGACTCAGATGGGAATACACCTCTCCTTATGCTTATACATTTGTAATCAACGGATCCAAAGTTCTCATCCGGCAAAATAAGCGGAGCAATGTGATTAACGTGAACCAAAGCAAGATGTTCAAGGAAATAGCCCGCATCATGATGAATAGCGTCGTGGGAAATTGCCTCAACGACAAGAGGGATTTCAAAGTCTCACTTACCGGTTCTTCTTCTGAATACATCGCCACGCTCTATCCTCAACAGAAACAGATGAAAATGCTGTTTCAGAAGATCATACTCCACTTTCATAAAACAAGATCTGTGGTTACTCAGGTGGAACTCATAGAGAAAAAGGGAGACAGAACGATTATTGAACTGAAAAATATCAAGACCAATGCTGCCATCAATACGAAAGTATTTCAAGTCAATTAGTCTTTGTGGACTCTTTTCCCTATTTCCCCTCCTACCCATTTCAGCCCAAGACATCGCAGACCAGCATCCTTTACCCGACAGTATCGGGAGCAAGATGAAATATAATGCGTCGATTGAGATGAAGAAAGGTTATCTGAGCGGAATTTGCATGCTGATAAGAGATAAGGACGGCTACAAGGGAAGCATTTTCAATGAATTTGGAATCTCTGTTCTCGACTTTACCTACCAGCCGGTCACAGGAAAAGTGAAACTGGAAAATGTCATCCAGTTGCTTGACAAATGGTACATCAAACGCCTGCTCAAGCAAGATCTCTCCCAGGTTATCAAAAACCTACAAAATGGCATTTCCATATACAATAACAAAAAATACAAAATCCATTATCAATTCACAGAACTGGAAGAAACAATGGAGGAAAAAGAGAATATGGAGGAAAAAGAAAGAATGGAGGAAAAAGAGGAATTGAAGGAAAAAGAGGAATTGGAGGATTAAGTGGATAAAAAACAAAAATAAACAGGACGATGCAACTGAAAAATCATCTTTATACAATTGTCGAAGCAGACAAACAGGGAAACTTACAGCAGAAGGAAGCAGCAGGCTTGCAGCAGAAGGAAGCAGCAGGCTTGCAGCAGAAATGCCAAGAAGTTCTTTCGAGCAGAAGCAATACTTCCTTTCGTCTTCGCCTCAACCCTGAGCATTTTATCTATCAGGCTCATTTCCCTGGCGAACCTGTTACGCCAGGAGTCTGCATTCTACAAATCGGAAAGGAATTGTTAGCTGAACTTCTCCAGGAATCTTTGGAGATTACCCACGTCAAAAACGTGAAATTCCTCTCTGTTATTTCTCCTCTTAAAGAAAAGGAAATCTCTTATACCTTCAAGAAAATTGAAACTTCAGAAGATTCCCAAGAGGTTAAAGCACAAATCATCGTTGCTTCCGATGAAGAGACAAAAGCTAAAATCTCTTTCACGTGCAGAAAAAAATGACAAATGAGAAATGAGAAAGGGAGGAGGAAATTAATAAAGGAATAAATGGAAGATAAGTTGGAACAACAGAAAAGACTTTTAAGAGCAAGAGGAATCTGCGTGATCATCCCTACTTTCAATAATGAGAAAACCATTGGGGAAGTAGTGAAGGAGACGCTCTGCTTTTGTGATGATGTCATTGTCGTCAATGATGGCTGTACAGACAGTACTGCTCAGATCATTGGGGAGATTGACAACATTACCGTTGTCGCTTATTCTCAAAACCGAGGTAAGGGCTACGCTCTCCAACAAGGTTTCAGAAAAGCCTTGTCCATGGGATTTGCCTACGCCATTACATTAGATGCGGATGGTCAGCATAAGCCTGAAGATATTCCGCTCTTTCTGAAAGCCAATCAGGAACATCCGGGAGTTCTCATCATTGGAGCAAGACCTCTCCAAGGTGTTGAACGTTCCAAGGGAAGTGATTTTGCCAATCAATTCTCCAACTTCTGGTTCTTCGTACAAACAGGCAAACGATTGGAAGATACCCAGACCGGTTATCGCCTCTACCCTCTGCACAAGCTCCACGGCTTATCCCTGCTCACCAACAGATACGAAGCCGAATTGGAACTCTTGGTTTTCGCCTCCTGGCACGGAACGGAGATTGTTTCCATCCCTATCCAGGTATATTATCCGCCACGCAAAGAACGGATAAGCCATTTCCGACCAGGCATAGATTTCGCTCGCATCAGCCTCCTCAACACCCTATTGTGTGTGTTGGCAATTATCTATGGTCTGCCTTGTCGTCTTTACCGCAAGATGGCAACATTTCTGAGAACGGCTTATTCCCTGTTGTTCTTCCTCTTCTTTATGATGGTCATCATCACGCCCTTAGCCTGGCTCTACATCAAAATCGGAAGGATGACCGAAAAGAAACAGGTTCGGCTCCATGAACTGATCTATCATGCAGCCAGATTTGTGATGATTCATCACGGCATACCCGGCACTAAATTCATCAGAAAAGTAGGCGGAATGATCATCAAGGGAAAAGAACCGGTAAGATTCGATTTTGATAAGCCCCGCATCATCATCTGCAACCACCAGTCGCATTTGGATTTGATGTGCCAACTGGTCTTTACACCCAAGATTGTGTTTCTGACAAACCAATGGGTTTGGAACAATCCTACTTATGGTTTTCTGATTCGTCATGCAGAATATCTTCCCGTAATAGAGGGTCTGGAACCGTTGATGCCGCAACTCCGTTCGCTGGTAGATCGGGGTTACAGTATTGCCGTTTATCCCGAAGGAACCCGTTCCAAGGACTGTCGTATAGGCAGATTCCATCAGGGAGCATTCTATCTGTCGCAGGAACTCGGATTGGAAATATTGCCTATGTACCTTTATGGACCAGGCAAAATCCTCCCTAAGAAAACCTACCATCTGCGCAAGGGTATCTTCTATATCGAAGTGGGAAATCCGATAAGCAGGAAGGAATTGCAAGCCATGGGAGAATTGAGAAAACAAGCCTCCACATTGCGCAAACAATATAAGGAGAAATACGAAGAAATCGCAAACGAAATAGAAAAAAGAGTCTGAATTGAAAAGAGTTATTATTATAGGAAGTGGACTGGGAGGTCTGTCATGTGGCGTGATTTTAGCCAAGAATGGTTATCACGTTACGCTGTTGGAGCAGTCGCAGCAAATAGGCGGTTGCTTACAATGCTTCTATCGCCATGGTGCAAAGTTTGAAACTGGAATGCACTTTATCGGAAGTGCTGCAGAAGGTCAGACTCTGTCCAAACTGATGCGCTATCTGGAGATAGACAGGGATGTGCAACTTTCCCAACTGGATCCTTCCGGTTATGATGTGGTAGCCTTAGCTGGCAAGAAATACAAGTTTGCCAATGGCAGAGAGAATTTCATCCAGCAGATGACTGAATACTTTCCAGACCAGCATGAGAATCTCATCAGATATTACAATCTGGTGGAAAAAATCGCCCAGGCTTCTTCCCTGCACGCTCTGAAAGATGCAGAATCAGATTCCGTCATCAACACAGAATACCAGCTGCGCTCCATCAACGAGGTAATTGACGAACTGATTACCGACCCTACCCTGGCGAAAGTACTGGTGGGCAATCTCCCCCTCTACGCAGCAGAGAAAGACAAGACTCCCTTCTCTACCCATGCCTTCATCATGGATTTCTACAACCAGAGTGCTTACCGCATAAAGGGAGGAAGCGATTCTGTTGCCCAAGCACTTGCCAATACGCTCCAGAGATACGGAGGAGAAATACTTACTCTCCATCAGGCAAGGCACATCGTCTGCGACGACAAACAGGCAACGGGAATAGAGGTCTGGAACAAAAAGGAAAAGAAAACCGTATTCTTCCCTTGCGACTACGTGATTTCAGATGCGCACCCCAAACGCACCTTAGAAATGCTCGACACTAAACTAATACGACCTGCCTACAGAAACCGCATCAACAGCATTCCACAAACAGTAGGCTGCTTCTCTATTTTCCTGCGGTTCAAGGAGCATGAAGTGCCCTACCTCAACTACAATTACTATGGTTATCAAGGCAATACGCCATGGAATTGTGAAAATTACTCGGAAGCATCCTGGCCCAAGGGATTTCTGTACATGCATTTCTGTGCAGACTCCACACCAACAACCTACGCTTTATCAGGAGTTATTCTCTCCTATATGAAGATGGAAGAAGTGGCCCGCTGGAAAGGTTCTTCCGTAGGAAAGAGAGGAGAGGAATATGAAACTTTCAAGCGCAAGAAAGCAGAAAAACTGCTGGACGTACTGGAAACTCATTTCCCAGGACTCAGAGATCATATTGCGGAATACTATACTGCCACCCCACTCACCTATCTCGACTATACGGGAACAGAGGACGGAGCCATGTATGGTATTGCCAAAGACATCACGAAGGGTGCTGCATACAGGGTGCCCCAGCGCACCAAAGTGCCTAATGTATTTCAGACAGGACAAAACATCAACTCCCACGGAATGTTGGGAGTCCTGGTAGGAACCATCGTAACTTGCTCGGAGTTTCTGACTGCCAGGACCATTTACGAACAGATAAAAAAATGTAACGAATGAAGACGGCTATCATCATAGGAGGAGGTTTGGGAGGACTGTTTACTGGAGCCATCCTTGCCAAGGAAGGCTTACGGGTTACTGTGCTCGAAAAGAACGCTACGGCTGGTGGGGGACTCCAGAGTTTCCATCGCTTCGGTGAATCCTTTGATACAGGAATGCACGTCATAGGCGGAATGCAACCTGGCGGAAACATCTACCGCATCTGCGAATACTTGGGCATCCTGGACCAGGTGAAAATCAAAGATGTAGATGCAGACTGTACAGACAGCCTTTACTTTGCAGAAGACCAGCAGACCTATCAGCTCCAGAAGGGAAAAGAAGGTTTCATCAACTCATTATCTGCTTATTTCCCGGAAGAACGGGAAAATCTGCAACGCTATGTAGATGCCATATTTGCCATTAGCGACTCCATCGACCTGTTTCATCTCCGTCCTACGACCGATTTCCTTCGGGTTCATACCGGTGATTTTCTGATGGCAGCAGATGCTTTTGTAGCAAAATACATTCAGAATCCCAAACTCCGGAGCATCGTTTCCTACATGAATCCGCTTTATGGAGGCCGACAGGACGAGACTCCAGCCTTTGTCCACGCCATCATCTCCACCCTCTACATCCAAGGCACCAGCCGGTTTGTGGGAGGAAGTCAACATTTTGCCCAACTGCTTGTTTCTGTAATCGAACAGGCAGGAGGAAAGGTGCTCACCCATACAGAAGTGGAATGGGTGGAAGTCAACAACCGTCATGTGGAGTACGTAAGAACCCGGCAGGGAGAAATCTTTCAGGGCGACTACTTCATCTCAGCCATTCACCCTTGCACCCTCTTGAAACGGATGCCCGAAAAAGCTTTCCCCAAGGCTTATAGAGAGCGCCTGAATCAGATTCCAAATTCCTATTCAGCGTTTTCCGTCTATATCAAACTGAAGCCCGACTGCTTCCCATACATCAATCATTCGGAATATTACATGACCCGATACGATGAAATATGGAAATTCGGCGAGCAGCACGACACCTGGCCTTTAGGCTTCCTGTTGATGACTCCGCCAGACGAGAACCAGGGCAAATACAGTTCAAAAGTCCTCATCACCGCACCTATGCTCTATGATGAAGTAAAGAAATGGGAACAGACCACCGTGGGGCATCGGGGCGAGGAATATGAAACTTGGAAAGTCCAGAAAGCACAACAGCTCCTCTCTCATATCGAGGAAATTCACCCGGGGTTCGGAGCATGTATCGACAGAATCATCACGGCTTCTCCATTGACCATTCGCGACTTTTATGGAGTGAAAGACGGAGCGCTGAGCGGATTCAGCAAGGACTATAAAAACATCGCATTATCGCAGGTCCCCGTGGTTACCAAGGTGGATAACCTGTTGCTGACAGGTCAGAACAACAACCTTCATGGTTTCTGCGGCGTTCCCCTGACGGCAATCAATACCGCCGAGGCTATTTTAGGAAGAAATTCCATACTCCATAAAATAAATGAAATCGGAAAGAATGAGAATTAAACCGATGAAGCAAAGACTGATGATCATAATAGGGTTCGTCCTCCTATGTCTCCAGATACTGAAGGCACAGGAGAAAGTCAACATCTGGCAAGGCACAGCATGCAGAAAGAATGTGGAAATGACTGCATATCTGGCAAAAGGTGGCAGCAAGATGGCTGTCATCGTATGTCCTGGAGGAAGTTACCTCTGGCACGATATGAATGGCGAAGGACACGAGGTAGGCAAATGGTTGCAGAACAACGGAATCTCTGCATTCGTGCTCCATTACCGTACTGCCGGATTCATGGCCTTCTTCCTGCATTACCGCCATCTGTTCAGAGGAGTCCGATACCCTGATGCTTTGGACGACCTGACCCAAGCCACCTTATATATTAAAGAACACGCAAGGGAATACGGAATCTGCTCCGACAGCATTGGAGCAATGGGCTTTTCTGCAGGCGGGCACCTTGTCCTGTCGGGAGTTACCATGCGTCAACTCCCCCTAACATTTGTAGCCCCCATCTATCCGGTCGTTACCATGAACGGAAAATACGTTCACAAGCGGTCGCGCAGAGCCTTGTTGGGCGACAACCGCAAAAACAGCAGACTGCTTCGAGACTCCCTGTCTATTGAGCATCATATTTCAGCCAGTTGCCCACCCGTATTTCTGGTAAACTGCAAGGATGATCCTATCGTAAAATACCAGAACTCAGAATTGCTCGATTCCGCCCTGACTGTCCATCACATTCCCCATCAATACATCCAATACAAGACGGGAGGACATGGATTTGGAGCCTCCGACACAAAGGGTTCGCCCGAATGTCGGCAATGGAAGAAAGAATTTTTAGTTTGGATCAGAAAACTTCAGACCCAATAATGAAAGAACAAAAAAGATTCCAATATGAACATAACAGATTTTGACGATATTCGCCCATACAATCCCGATGAATTTCTTGAGGCCATGCAGCGCATCGCCCACAGTTCATCGTTTCCGATTCTTTCTGCATACGTCTATCCGGAAGAATCGGTCAAGGAAATCCGTCAACGCATAGCCAACTACCAGACGGTTAGGGAATTTCAACAGGACACGATGAGTAAAGTCAACCAGCAGGTGATAGAAAACAGCATCACGGAATTTTCCTGCTCAGGACTCGACAAGCTGAGTCCTGAAGGGCATTATCTCTATGTTTCCAATCATCGAGACATCATGTTAGACTCCAGTCTTCTCCAATATTTCCTGCTCAATCACGGCTTCGACACCACAGAGATTACCTTTGGTGCCAATCTGATGTCCAACCAGTTGATTATCGATATTGGCAAATGCAACAAGATGTTCAAGGTGGAGCGCCCGGGCGGAAGTCTGAAGGAATTCTATCGCAGTTCCAGACATCTGTCCGATTACATCCGCTTCGTGATTCAGGAAAAAGGACAGTCCATCTGGATTGCCCAGCGAAACGGCAGGACCAAGGATGGAAAC